>CAJHYA010000123.1_pt1 | contig 24154 bp, 25 predicted proteins | sample 9198611 | NCBI WGS metagenome assembly CAJHYA01 (sample SAMEA7708353, study PRJEB35096) | sediment metagenome | biome: marine neritic benthic zone biome [ENVO:01000025]; feature: sediment [ENVO:00002007]; material: shallow marine sediment [ENVO:03000034] sea grass bed [ENVO_01000059] ... | reverse complement strand
TGGTTTATTTACAACGAAAAATCCCATCCTCTTTATAGACGAAATTCACAGGTTTAGCAAATCCCAGCAAGATTCACTTTTGGGGGCGGTCGAGAAAGGTTGGGTTACGCTCATTGGGGCCACTACCGAAAATCCGAGTTTTGAAGTGATCCCGGCGCTTTTGTCCAGATGCCAGGTATATATTTTGCATCCGTTCGGAAAAGAAGACCTGGAAGCAATATTAAGTAGGGCCCTGCAGGAGGACAAGGCATTGAAAGAACTTCGTATTGAGCTCGAGGAAACTGAAGCGCTACTGCGCCTTTCAGGAGGAGATGCCCGGAAACTCCTGAATATATTTGAACTGGTTGTTTCTTCCGAAGATCAGGAACCTATTCGTATTACCGATGCGATGGTAATGGCAAAGGTTCAAAAGAACACTGTCCTGTATGACAAAACCGGGGAGCAACATTACGATATCATTTCTGCATTTATAAAATCCATCCGCGGTAGTGATCCCAATGCAGCAGTGTACTGGCTTGCGCGTATGATAGCCGGGGGTGAGGATGTGAAATTTATAGCCCGCAGAATGCTTATCCTGGCCTCGGAAGATATCGGCCTTGCCAACCCTACGGCCCTTGTAATAGCGAACAGCACCTTTCAGGCAGTAAATACCATTGGATACCCGGAAGCTCGGATCATTTTAAGCCAGTGCGCGATTTACCTGGCCACTTCCCCAAAAAGTAACTCCGGCTATATGGCGATAAACAAGGCTCTGGATACGGTATCAAAAACAGGGGACCTATCAGTTCCTCTCCATTTGAGAAACGCCCCTACACAACTTATGAAAGACCTGGGCTACGGTCAGGAATATCAGTATTCCCACGATTATAAGGGAAATTTTATTGAAGCCGAGTTCCTGCCCGACGACGTCAGCGGACAGTCATTCTACGACCCCGGTAAAAATCGTAGGGAAGAGGCCCTTCGGGAATTCCTGAAAAATAGGTGGAAGGACAAGTACAAATATTAAAATTTGATATTGAGGGGTTTATGGATCAGGTTACCATCCTGGTAATAGTCGAAATACCACGTCCCGCCATCCTGGTAAACAATTCCGCGTTGCGCATCACTTTCCGCAAGAAATACACCGGCTTGTTTGGTACGATATAACCTCAGCATTACCTGAGGGCTCTTATCCACCAGTTGGTAACCATTAGCGATCTCCTGGGCATACCAGACCAGATACTCCTGTGCGGGGGCTGTTACTGCCTCCTGAATTGAAACTGGCAGTGCGGGTTGCTCCTCGGTTTCTGTTTCAACGACCGTTTTATCTTCAACGGGAAGCGCTTCCTGTGAAGATTCTACTTTTGTTGTTTCCTCCACTATCTCAGGGGATTCTGTCTTAACTTCCTCCTCCAGGTTCCGTACATCGTTTTCAAAGCTCAGGGTAACCGTTTCCTTATCCCCGGGCTGATAGGTATAGGTGTAGCCGTCAATGGAGCTTAAAGCCTCGCGAATTGCTTCCTGAAAGGCTCCTTTATAATCCTTGATCTTGCTAGTTCCCGTTTTGGTTCTGAATACCTCCTGTAACTGACAATTCTGAAAGGCTATATGGGCTTTGGTGGTAAAGGTCCCGGATTCATCAACTAAAATAGCTTTAACCCCCAGGCATCTGTCATTGTATAAATCTGACGGCAGGGCATCGTCATAAACCGCATTTATACCTCTTTCTACCAATAAGTATTTGATAAGGGTGCTGGTTTGATATTGGTTCTGTCTCTTAAATCCCTCGAATTTAGTGGGTACAATCACATACTTGTAAGCAGACAATTCATTCTGTGCATTTCCCACACAAAAACCACTCAAAATCAATAAGATAAATAGCCAATTTTTCTTCATATCCGGTCAGTTATCCCCCCAAGATATGATATTTAATCCGAACAGTAAAGAAGCGGTTCTCGCTGCGGGCAGGTTCTGGTACGCCAGGAGATTATCAGCCATTACATAGAAGTTTACGGGTCCCGCCTGAAGACTCATACCAAGACCAAAATTGCTTAGGCTGTACTTATCCACCGTATAGGTGGATCGAAGGGCCAGAACATTTCCAAACCTCCTTTCATAAAATGCAGTCAGAGCGGCCTGCGGACCCCGGGGACGATTTATCATAAATAACTGCCCCCCCATACTGTTGAGATACTGGTTCCTTTGCCTTGGATCCGATCCGGTTATTTCACAATCGCAGTCGATAGGTCCTGTACCGCTGGGTACCCCCCAACTGTATTTTACACTACCGTATAGCTTGGTGGGACGAAAAGTTATATAGCTGGCATCATTATCCTCAAAAGGTACCAGCGCTTCGATCTCATCCACCAATTCCTGCCAGAAATCTGCAGTAGGATCAACCAGGGCATTCGGCAGAATAATTTCTACCCCTTCATTTAAGGCCCTTCCCTCCAGGCTATAGCTTTCCACATCGCTGTAGTGATAGATAAACCCGAGATCCAGAAGACTTCCTGTTACTACTGTCTGTGCATTCAAATGATAGGTAAATCCCAGGTCTAACCCCAATCCCAGATCTCCGCCCAGTAAACCCCTGCTCAGAATCGTACTGGTAATATTATCGCTATCTGCAGCAGTCTCGAAGGCATTCAGACCCGAGGTGCGCAATCTCATGTTGGCTGCCAGGATATTTGCCAGTAAATTATTTTGCCCCAGACGGGTCAGGAAATAACCGTCATTCTTGGTTGAGGTGAAATTCAGAACACTGGAATATATTTTAGCCCGGGCTCCCACTGTCAATTCACGGTTCCATTGCCTGTTGATGCCAAAGTGCAGCACACTGAGCATATCTCCGCGGGTTTTTAAATGGCTCAGATCGAATCGTTCCCCTATTCGGTCTGCATTCCCCTCAAAGGCCAGTATGGCCAGATCCCTCGGCCAGTAGTTGATAAGGTCCAGTTCCCCATACATACCAAACGAATAAAAATTCCGGGAGTCGTTCCTTCCCCGAAATCCCCCGCTTAAGATTTCAACCTGACTGGTAAAACTCTGATTGTCTCGTACACCCAGGCCAAAAACAGCCCGGTTGCGCACCTTGTCATTGATATCCAGGCCATCATCTGCGAAAATATCATTTACCGAAATACCGCTAGTACCGGCCTGCAGAGATACTCCTGAAAGCATCGGCACTCCTGCAAACCAGTCATAGGAAGTTTCCATACCGGGGTTTAGCAATAGCGCCTGAGGAATATCAATAAAATCGTATAGCAGTTGCTTGTTCTGGGACCAAGTGGCAGAACTTACTACTAGTAATAAAACAAAAATGGAGTTTCTCAGGTTCATTTCAGACGTACCCTAAACCTGGCACTGGAACGGAATATTATTTTGGGATCCGGAAGGCCGGATACACTGGTATTGTCACCCAGATTTCTGCCAGCGACCCTGAACCCCGAAGTATTTCGGATGATGTCCATGCTCCTTCCTGTGGCGCCGCCATAGAAGACTTCCCTCGTCAATACTGCTGTAGGGGCCGGATCAACAGAAAATGTTTCTGTATCCAACACATTTCCGGCATCATCAAGAAAACTTAAGGTTATTTCCAGTTGCTTGCTGGTGGTATTTTCAAGCTCGTAGGTAATGGAGCCGTCCAGGACCCGTTCGGCGAAAAACGCTTCGTTAAACGCATCAAAATTGAAATCCTGAGCGTAAAAATCAATCCCGGCGGTATTATTTATATAATCTTCCGGGGACTCCACATAAACTAAACTCGAGGTAACGGTAGGCGTAATGCCCAGGTCATCATACTGATCAAAGTTCTGCTTGTCTGCACAGGAGACTATGAGACTGGCCGTCACTAAAAAGATCATCGCTTTTAACGTTCTTAATTGCATAGCATTCACGATTAGCGCCCCCTTGAACCCAAAACGTTGATGTAGTACAGATTTACACCATTTTGGGGTTCTTCTATATAACTCTATAAATAGCGTTTTATTTCAATAAGGTCGTGAATGATCTGCCCATGTGTATGTGAAGGATCGTTATGTACATTAAAATGAAGCGTATGCAATCCAACAGCCCTGGCTCCCAGTACATCAGCTTCCAAACTATCTCCTATCATTAAGGCCTTCTCAGGCAAAACATTTGCCTGTTCCAGTGAATAATGAAAAATATGAGGATTAGGTTTTTTTACTCCTACGGTTTCGGAGTCAATTACCTGTTGAAAATACTCCAAAAGGGAGGCATTTTTAAGTTTTTTGTGTTGTACTTCCTGAAAGCCGTTGGTTATTATGTGAAGCTTGTAATTTGGACGCAGGTAATCCAAAATCTGTAGGGCATTGGGTATCAGGTGATTAAAAGTACATAAATGTTCAATGTATTCTACGGAAAGCGTATTGATCAATTCATCTGATATGGATACAGACAATTGGTCAAATGTATTTCGCAAACGTTGATAACGCAGTTCAGGTTTGCTGATTTTCTCCTCGCGGTAGAGTTTCCAATAGCTAAGATTTAACGGAACGTATATTTCAAGGAATGCGTTCATATCTACCCCGATCTCGTAATCCGTAAAGATCTTTTCGAAGGTCAGGGCAGAATTCTTCTCAAAATCCCAAATAGTATGATCTAGATCAAAAAAAACATCAGTTATCAAATCCCTATACATGGTACTTATCTATAATTTTGGAATAGAGATTCAACCAATTAACACGGTGTTTGCTTCCCAGTAGTTCATTGGAAAAAACGGTAATAAACTCCCCGTTGACCCTTTTTATGGCCTGATATATAGACCCTATTTCCCTGAGCATCAGCTCCTCCGATTTCAAAGGGGTCAGGGAATAGTCGTGCAGGGCAAAAGGGTGTATCCTAATCGGTTGCCGTTCTTCGGATGTGATATCATAAAAATAAAACGGGGTACAGGTTCCGGCCCTAAAGCCCGATTCATGCGTGTAGCCCATGGTAAAGTCGTCTGTAAATTCAGCTTCTACCAGGTTATGATAGGTATGCGGAACATCTACGCGATTGTAGCGCATGCGGGAATAGGTTACCGGACGGTTAATTACATCGGACAGTCTGGCCTTCTCGTTTTTCAGCAGTTCATTATTCCTGAAGGAACTGTATGAAGCTGCTAATGAAACCTGGCTATAGTCTGCTACACCCTTGATCAGGTAGCAGAATTTATTGTTCTCTGTGGAGACATTTTTGTCATAGGTAGAATACTCTGCAAACTGGAAAAAGAATATGCTGAGCACTCCTGTTTTCTTGTGAATCTCAATCAACTTGTCGTAGTTGTTATAGGGGTCCTGTTTAGCTCCCAAAAGCACCGCAATGCGCTCAGCAATCCTTTTCATCCGAAACCGGCTCAGGTCTAAAAGTAAACCCGCCATAGTTCTTACCAAACCGCGGTGAGCAAATTCATGCGAAGTAGTAACATCGATCAGGGAGGTATATTGATACTCCCTTTTCCCCGCTTCTATTTCAGGGAATCTTTCCTTTAGTTTCTCAAGTAATTTAAATGCCCATTGGTCTACCACCGGTATTTTAAGAAAGTTATGCCGATAGGCCAGGCTCTGATCAGGAGGAAATCTCCCATGCTCATCTTTGACATGAGGAAGGTACTCCTCGTATCTGCTCAAAAGAAAAAAACTGGCTGCAAAAATATCGAAGGGCAGGTTGCTGCGTTCCCCGGTCCTGAAAAAACAGGGTATGCCTTCCCAGGAATCAATTTCTATGGGAATGTCCTGAATCCCTCTTTGAAAAAGAAGGGCATTGCTCCTCACAAAAAATTCGTTTTGAAGGGGTTGCCTGGTGTATGTTATCTTAGGACCTGAATGCTTGATAAAGTCTTCCACTTTGGTGGTGAAAATCACCTCAATTCCCAGTATCCGGGTAAAAATTTGTTTCATGGTATACCGGAAACGGGAAGTTATCTTATGTGTATAGATCAACAACATATTCGCTGAAAGACATCAAAAAAACATTGATATTTCTGCTAAAGTAATAAGTTCTGATCGGCAAAACTAAAGTAGCCTTCCCGAGTAACAATGAGATGATCTAAAACTTTAATATCCATCACTTTAGCCCCTTGCTTAATTTTTTGTGTAATTTCTTTATCGGCCGCACTGGGCATCAAATTCCCGGAAGGGTGATTATGTGCAAGGATAAGACCCACCGCCCCTAACTCCAGCGCTTTTCGCAAAACAAGGCGTACATCAACCAATGTGCCCGTTATACCTCCCCGGCTAATCAGGGACAATTGCATAACCCTATTGGCATTATTGAGGTATAACATCCAGAATTCTTCATGTTCCAGATGAGCCAGTTTTGGGGCCAGGGCCCGATATGCTCCGTTGCTGTCATTAACTTTCATATGAGATTCCAGGGGTTCGCCGATACTTCTTCGTGCAATTTCCAGAGCAGCTGATATGGAAACCGCCTTTGCCTCCCCTATCCCCTTATACTGACGTAGTTGCTCTATAGTACGCTTGCTCAATCGAATGAAACTGTGATCAACATCGGCCAGAACAAGCCTGGCCAGGGAAAGTGCCGAATGTTCTTTACTTCCTGAACCAATCAATATCGCCAGTAATTCTGCATCCGTAAGTGAGGAAGATCCCTTGTTAATCAACTTTTCCCTGGGCTTATCTTCAACAGCCCAGTCCTTGATGGATAAAGAAGAATGCTGCTTTGTCATCAATATCCCTCAACCCTGATGGATTGAAATTTTATTGTAATTTTCATGCTGTATTTACTATATACCTATGAAATCTATTTTTGACGAAAAAACCTATCAGGAAGTTCTGAATCGCCTGGAAAAACTCACTCCTGATTCGGAAAGACAATGGGGTAAAATGAGTGTAGCTCAAATGTTATGGCATTGTCAACTGCCAATCCGCCTGGCCATTAAAAACAAGAAATCAAATAAAAAATCCAATCCACTTATCCGGCTACTTTTCAAAAAATCCCTGTATAGTGATAAACCGTGGAGAAAAAACCTGCCAACCATACCTGCCGCCAAAGCACGGGAGGAAAAAGACTTTACGCAGGAGATGAATACGTTACGGGAAATGGTTACGGAACTTCATGAGCTGAAGAAAAGAACGGACTGGAATCCCCATCCCATCTTCGGGGATTTTACACCGGATCAATGGGGCAAACTGGAATACAAACACCTGGACCACCATTTACGGCAATTCGGGGTTTAATACTACTCCATTCAAAATACAAGAAGTCAGGCGTAGATCTCTTTAATCTCTTCCAGATCCAGACCCCCGTAATTACCAGAACTCATTAGCAGCAGAATGCTGGATTTCAAATCCTGTTTTAATAGAAAGGTCTGGAAATCCCTGGCATTGGTAAATACATGAAGGTCTTCCCTGTCAAAAGCCTGAGCAATCTCCTGTTCACCCATGGGGTCCAGTCGCTTTATAGCAACAGCCTCCGGTGAATAGAAGACCACTGCGGTATCTGCCTGGGAAAGTGTCCCGCGATACTCCTTAAGAAATTCGGTATTCAAGCTGCTATACGTATGCAACTCCAGACACGCTATAAGTTTATGATCCGGGTATTGCTCCTTTACCGCCTGGCTTGTGGCCCTTACCTTACTGGGCGCATGGGCAAAGTCCTTAAATGCCATACCATTCCGTCCTTCTGCTAACAATTCCAACCGCTTGGCTGCCCCCTTGAACGAGGCAACTGCCTCGTAGAAATCAGCTTCGTCCACGCCCATTTGCTGGCAAATCCATTTGGCACCCGCGAGATTGTTGAGATTATGTCTGCCAAATACTTCAATAGGCATGGGGCCTTCCGGAGTTTGCAAAAAGGTTTTACCCCTTTTTACGAAATATTCAGGTGTCTCGTACGGGAACTTCCTAATGGGGTTGTCACTGGCTTCTACCAGTTCCTTTACCACATGGTCCTCCAGGTTATAGGTTAGACTGCCGCCGTCTACAATAGTTTTGATGAAAATTTCAAACTGTTCCACATAATTTTCAAATGTGGGGAATACGTTGATATGATCCCAGGCTATTCCGCTAATCAAAGCGATGTTAGGCTGGTACAAATGGAATTTGGGTCGGCGATCAATTGGAGAAGACAGGTATTCATCCCCTTCCAAAACGATAAAATCGTTCTCCTCGGTAAGATGAACCATGCGGTCAAATCCCTCGAGCTGTGCACCCACCATATAGTCGACCGCCCTATCGAAATAGTGCATTACATGCAGCACCATAGATGTAATGGTGGTCTTTCCGTGACTACCACCAATCACCACTCGTGTTTTAAATTTAGACTGTTCAAACAGGAACTCCGGATAGCTGTATACTTTAAGCTTACGTGCCGTAGCCTTTTCCAATTCCGGATTATCGGCTTTGGCGTGCATTCCTACAATAACCGCATCCAGATCAGGGGTAATATTTTCTGGGAACCAACCCATTTGCACAGGTAATAAGCCGGCCGCTTCCAATCTGCTTTTGGAGGGTTCAAAGATGACATCATCACTTCCGGAAACTTCGTATCCTTTGTCTTGTAAGGCAAGAGCCAGATTGTGCATGGCACTACCCCCAATGGCGATAAAATGTATCCGCATATCAGCTGAATTTAAGAGCAAAGATAGGGAGAGAAAAGGGGCTGGCAAACCTTCTCTGCAGGGCTGAATCTTGCTATATTCGTAATACCACTAAAATTGCCGGGCTTTGGGTGAAATGATCAAAATACATGAAACAGCGATGGTTACGTCTGCTTTCAGGGCCATGGATGAAACCCTCAGCAAAGACCAATACGCACATTTGTGGTCTTCAGCCCGTATTCAGGCACATGCTGACCGGTACAGCAACGCCGTATCGGTTTTTGAACCACATGCACATTGCCTGAGAAACCGATACTTTTTTGATCAGCTAACGGATTTGGCTTCCGATGGGAAGATCGATATGCTGATTAATTTTGGTTGCGGTTTCAGCATGTATCCCTTTGCTTTACCCGCTTCAATAAAGCATATCGAAATCGACCTTCCTGAGGTCGTCGCATACAAGCAGCAACAAATCCGGTCCTGGCAGCAATTGGGTAAGTTACCAGGGCGCAACATCCAATATCTTTCCTGTAATTTTAACCGTGAATACACCCGGGAGTTCCGGAATACAATCAAAATGCACATTGGTAAGGCGTCCACATTTTTCTTACTTGAAGGTGTCTTGTTCTTTATCAGCAGGAAGGACAGCTTTCGGTTGTTCAACTTGTTTTCGGACTTGCAGCGACAAGGGGATTACCTGGGGAGTGTGTCTTTTCGTCCGCAACTGGAGCAAAGCAGGGTTTTTGGCAAATTAGTATCTTTTGTAGAAGGTAACCTGAAAAAGAACCAGCAGTTTAAATACCAAACCGTGGAAGACGAATTCTATGAGAAACTATCGGGTTACCAGTTAAAGGATCATCAGGATACCCTGGGTCTCAACTCAAAATATAGCCCGGAGAAAGTACTGCCGGAGCAAGAAGTACTAATAGAACACATGTACATTTTGGAAAAAAACAAGAATTAAAAAGATGGATTATAAACTAGCAGACATCAAATCCCGTGAAATCATACCGGGGTACCACGGGAAATTAATTCACAGCAGGCATATGAGCCTGGCCTTTTGGGATGTGGAAGAAGGGGCAGAGGTTCCCATGCACGCACATAGTAATGAACAGGTGATGCAAGTGCTGGAGGGGGAGTTTCAATTTACCGTAGGGGAGGTTAATCGCACATACGGTCCTGGTGAACTTGTGGTAATACCGCCAAATACGGTACATGGGGGAAAGGCTTTAACGCCCTGTAAACTAATGGATGTTTTTAGTCCGGTTCGCGACGAATACAAATAGCTTATGATAATCTCATTAGAAGGAAAGAAAGCACTGGTTGGAGGCAGCAGCCGGGGTATTGGCCGGGCGGTTGCCAGACAACTGGCTGCCAGCGGTGCATCGGTTACGCTGATGGCGAGGAATGAAACCCGACTCAAGAAGGAAGTGGCCGAGCTACAAAGAGACCGGGGGCAGCAACATGAATACCTGGTGGTCGACTTTGCTGATTTTGAAGTTTACAAGAAGAAGATAGCACAGTATTTTGATAACCATACTGTGGATATCCTGGTCAACAATACCCAGGGGCCGAAGGCTGCCGGAAGTCTGGAATTATCTGTTGCAGACTATCAGGAAGCATTTGACACCTTATTTAAATCAGTTGTACATACGACCCATCTGGCGCTAAAAAATATGATAGCACAGCAATGGGGACGTATTATCAATGTAGCCTCAGTCTCGGTAAGGGAACCCCTCTCCTATCTTGCCCTCTCTAATACCATACGGGCTTCTGTGGTTACCTGGGCCAAAACGCTTGCCGGGGACGTAGCGGTAGATCAGATAACCGTAAATAATATCTTAACCGGATATTTTGATACCGAACGTATATCCGAACTCAACATCAAAAAAGCGGAGCAGCTTGGAATAAAACCGGAGGAAGTAAGGGCCAATATGGAGGCACAGGTTCCCATGAAGCGAATTGGCAAGCCCGAGGAATACGGAGCATTGGTTGCTTTTCTAGCTTCAGACAAGGCGGCCTACCTTACCGGCTGCAATATTCCGCTTGACGGGGGCCTGCTCAGGTCCTTTTAGAAACTGAGTTTGTCCTTAAAAATATAGGATTGCCTTCGGGATATTTCCACCTCAGCACCGTTATTCAAAACCAGCTTCAGCTTGCCGTTAAACCAGGGTAACACCTCCCGGATATAGTTAATGTTCACGATCTGCTGCCGGTTTGCGCGGAAAAAACTTTGTTCGGGTAATTTTCCCTCGATTTGATTCAGCGATTTGTACAAGAGGGGTTTTTCTTCCTGAAAATACACGCGGGTATAATTGCCTACGATCTCGAATAGGGCAATGTCTCCGATTCTGACAAGCCAGCACTTCTCCCCGTCCTTAATAAAGATCTGACTGGTTTCGCCCAATACAGCCCCTTTGTCTTCCTTTTCCTTGTCCTTTTCCTCGTGTTTGACAACCACCTTTTCTATGGCCATGGCAAAACGCTTCTCATTGATGGGTTTGAGCAGGTAATCAAGGGCATTGTATTCGAAAGATTTGATGGCATACTCATCAAAGGCTGTTGTAAAAACGGTAATGGGAACTTCATCCAGCATTTCCAGTAAATCGAAGCCGTCCTTCTCAGGCATGTTGATGTCCAGAAACAAGAGTTCCGGGCGGGTTTCCGTAATGAGATCAAAACCCTGGTCTACATTTTCTGCCTCCCCTATCAGCTCAATATTGGGATGTTTCTTGATAAGCTCCTTGAGCTCGTTCCGGGCCAGGCGCGAATCCTCAACTATGACCGCACGAATGTTGTTCATGATACCGGGATTTTAATATGCGCTTTTACTTCTTTTTCAGACGGGTCCAGGGTAAAGCTGGCCCGCTCCCCGTACAATAATTTGAGGCGTTGTTTTATATTCTTCAGGCCTACCTGTGTTGAACCCTCCCGAATCTTAAGTTGCCCGGAATTGATTACCTCAATGTCCAGGGACTCCTGGTTTACCCGCGTAATAAGTTTTATAACTCCCCCTTCTTTAAGGTTTCCTATACCATGTTTTGCTGCGTTTTCCACCAGTAACTGAATGATCATAGGCGGTATTTCCATCCTGAGGCTTTCGGGGGCAATTTCCTTGATGAAGGTCAATCGGTCTTCAAACTGGATCTTTGAAAGGTCTATATAATTATCAACCATTTCCAGTTCATCCTGAAGCGCAATGGCATTCACATTGTTTTTTGTCAGGGAATACCTGAGCATTTCCGATAATTTGGTGAGCATCTCACGAGACTTCTCCACATCTTCCAGCATCAGGCCGCGAATATTGTTCAGGCTGTTAAACATAAAATGCGGATTGATCTGTCCTTTCAGGGTATTTAGTTGTGCCTGTTTCAGGGTGGCATTTACTTCCAGCCTTTCTATTCGATCTGCATTAAGTTTCAGAAGTAGCTTTACTACCAGATAACATACTACCCAACCGAAAATGGTAATTACAGAGTTGATAACTAAAAGCCAGAACTTATTGTATATTTCGAAAACCCGAAGGTCCATATCGGTTTCCAGATTCCCAATCTGTTTGTACAGAAATCCAAAAACCAGGCTTAATAAACCATAACCAAAACCCGTAATCAAGGTTGCGATTATTATTCTTGCAATTTCCTTAATTCCGAAATTATCAAAAAACACATGGCGCTTCAAATAGAATCTCAGAATTGAGGTTGTAGATACGCCAATAAAAATCCCGACAAAGATATTATACAAAAGAAAACGGGTACTCAGGTCCTTTAACAGAAGGATACCAAGCATATTAATAGCTCCCCAACCCAGGAATTGGAGCAGCCAGAAAATTCGGTTTCTTCTTTTATCGGATAATTGCATGGGGGCTACGGCTTGTCCAAAGATAAGGGAATCCCTTTCAAATCTATATCAGTTAAAGAGGAGGTAAAGTCCTTTACCTGCAAGGTATCCTAGCACAAACATACAAAGCGTTGCCAGGATGGTAACAAGTATCGTTTTGGTCCCTAAAGCATTTATGGATTTTACTTTTTTCATAGTGCAGCTTTTTAAGCGATTACTATTAGAATTAAGGTGGCTACAATTTTGGCTAGGGTTAGCATAACGATATGATTTATTTGATTACAGGACCAAATTAGGACAAGAAACGGCAGTAGAAAATACAATTATGACCAGCGGTAAAATCTCCAATTCGAACGGTAGCAGGCCAATTTGAACATACAAAAAGGGAGGCCTTTTGAGACCTCCCTAAGTATTTGAACACTTAATTTTCTTAGTCTATAATGGGTTTTTTCAACTCCTTATTTCCCAAATGTTTGGCATAAAAGCCCATCATGGCTTTATAGAGATGTATCGAATTCTCTTCCTTTCCAAATCCATGGCCTTCATCGTATTTTACCATGTAGGGAACTTCAAATCCCTTGGCGCGAAGTGCACTTACAATCTGGTCAGATTCGTCAATGTTAACCCTGGGATCATTGGCTCCCTGCGCCACAAAGAGTGGTTTCTTTATCTTGTCTATCTGATAGACCGGAGAAACTTCTTCCATTATGGCTTTTTCTTCAGGAACGTCCTCGTCATACCAAATTTCTTTGATGATTTTCATGTAGGGCTTCCAGTATGGGGGAATAGTTTTCATAAAGGTGAAAATATTGGATACGCCAACATAGTCGACCCCACAGGCATACAGATCCGGAGTTTTGGTAAGTCCCCTTAAAACAGCATATCCACCATGGCTGCCACCGTATATGGCTACTTTTTCAGGATTGACCCAACCCTGCTCAATCACATGTTTCAATCCGTCTTCCACATCGTCCATAGCTTTACGTCCGATTTGCTTGAAACCCGATCGGAGAAATTCTTTTCCATATCCTCCGGAAATTCTAAAATTAACCTGAAGTGTAGCATAGCCCCGGCTGGCAAATAGTTGTGATTCCGGATTAAAGCCCCAGGAATCCCGGATGCCCTGTGGCCCTCCGTGTGGATTCACGATAACGGGTACTTGCTGTCCATCCTGCGCCGCTTTTGGCAAGGTTATATACCCGTGGAGCGTTAGCCCGTCCCTGCTTGTAAAAGTAATCGGCCGCATTTCTGCCATGTCCTCTTCCTTTAGCTGTGGCATGAGGTTGTAGAGCTCTTTGAACTCATCCTTTTCTACGTCATAGGCATAGTATACCCCGTAGAGCTTATCACTGGTTATATAGATAAGGAATTGCGATTCATCATCGGTATAGTCTGCTATGCCGTATTGCTTGTCCTTGAATCGTTTGGTAACCTTTGAATGAAGTTTTGTGTAAAACTTGCTGACGGGAACGATGACCTGTTTTTCGCCCTCGTACTCAAAGTAATCGATCTCCCAGTTGCGCTTACGTGAAGTAGCCATGTTGGCTACATCGTATTGATCGTTAGAAAACACACGGTCCAGCATTTTATCATTCTTGAGATCGTAAAGCACGATTTCAGCTTTGTCTGATTCCAGGTTGGATACCATATAAGCATCATGAGGGTACTCCGTTGCATAATTGAATTGCAGAATACCAAAGGCGTCCTTCCAGTTCAATTGCTTGATCACTTCGTATTTACCTGCTTCTTTGGCGTAATAGAGATCGGTTTCCACGCCATCCCTCAATTTGGTGAATGACTTTAAATTCCCGTCTTTATCAAAGTTGTATCCAACAATAGGACTGGTCGGGTCTTCATTGGAATACAGCTGCTCAATCTCACCGGTAACCACATTTACCTTAAAGGGTTCGAAAATTTGGGGATTGTTTTTGTTCATCTGAACGATGATATGGTCTTTATCCTCCTTGAGTAGGTCTGAAAACTGAGCCCGTACCCCTTCAAATGGAGTGAGGTCTTTCTGATTACTACCATCGAGGTTAACCGCATAAAGGTGATAATTCTCATCCCCGCCCTGATCCATAAGATATATCATGCGTTCATTATTGACCCATGCATAGCCCCGGATTAGTTCTTCTTTCTCCTCTATGGCGCGTTTCACCTCTCCAGTTGCCAGGTTTCGCACATAAATGTGCCTTTTCAGGTTTTCGTCCTTTTCCCGGTAAGACATATAGGTTCCGTCTGGTGAAAAGCGAAAGGTAGAGGCTTTTGGCCTGGCAAAATAGTCCTCAACCGAATACGGGTAATCTCCTGAATCCAGAGCAACCAGTTTATTCAACTGTTCATCAGAAGTTACCAGTTCAGGATTCCCCGGAATGGTCTTTTCTGTCTTTTCCATATTAAGCGGAAACTCCATACCTGCCTGATGGAAGGTGCCCTGAAGTTGGTTGCCTTCAAGCAGCGCTACATATTTAATCCCTGCCTGTTTTAAACTGATCGTAAGTTCGTTCCCGGAAAGCAGGGTTTCATCCATAGGAATGTCTGTTGCTCCCTGAGAAGGGCTATCCATAGTGGATGTATAGGTACCATCGGTTTCCTCTATATTGAAAACCAGGGGCAGTTCCATTCCCTGAACCGTCAGGGTGCCCTTCCAGCTACCGGTAACATCCTGTGCCATCACCTGAAAAGTCAGGAAGAACACTACGAGGCCGAGTAGGCCTTTCATCTTATTAATACTTAGTTGCATATATCAAATTTTAGATTTAGAAAATTTTCTTATTTATCGACTTTGGTCATTTTCAGTGGTAATTCAAGACCTGCCTGATAGAAAGTACCCTGGAGTTTCTGCTCTTCAAGCTTGGCCACATATTTAATGCCTGATTGCTGGAATAGCATAGTGATCTCATCGCCGGATACCCGTGTTTCATCCATTGGAATTCCGGTTGCCCCCTGTGCAGGGCTGTCCATTGTAGCGGTATACCCCCCTTCGGCTTTAGAAATGTTGAAAATTACCGGAAGTTCTACACCCTGTGTAGTTAATGTCCCTTTCCAACTACCTGTAAAGTTTTGGTCCTGGGCGATAGCCTGAAAAGACAGGAACATAAATAGCAGGGTAAGTACGCTTTTTGATTTTTGAATTGTTAGTTGCATAATTCCTGATTTTAGTAGTTAACTGAATTTGCTTTATATAAGTCCCTTCCTGTAAGCAATTGTTACAGAAAGCCTGAAGTTATTTTACCTTAAAAATAAATGGGTAAATCCGATAAAACCATAAACTTATGATAAGCGGTAGTAATCGGGTTTTGAACGGTCTATTAAGTCAAAACTGTTAAGATAACGCACCTTATTTGGCAGGTGGATATTTGGAGAATACCCTGGCCGCTACGTCCCTGAGCAAACGCTCCCTGGTACTGGGAGAAGCATTTTCATTAAAATTGCTGGTGCTGACCGCCTGCCAGAAAAGGGCATCCCTTTCAGCATCCACAAAATCAAATATAATATCCCTGGACATGTTACGACTCCCCAATGGAATACCAACCGCCACTCCACCACCAACATTCCCTCCTGTTCCGCCCATTCCTACACCTACAGTACTATTCGGATTGTTGCGGTAACTTACGCTATGGATGTTAATGAAAAAGTCCGGATCTTCGGTCATGGAAAGCCCCTTGACTTCCATTATAGAATCAACCACCCTCAGCAACCTTTTGGTATCCAGTTCACTTAGTCCGGTGTCCAAATCAGGATAATAATTATAGGTAGCATATCCGGAAAAATTAGTCTCCGAAGCGTAATCGTAATTCACACGTATGGTACCACAGGAAACCATCAAAAAAAGTACGAAAAGGAAGACTGCTTTTTTCATATTGAGAACTATACCTAAAATTAACATAAAATGAAGGGATGCCGGCGAGTGCCAGCACCTATTCGTTCAATAGCACCCAGAGTTGGTCTTTAAGCTTTTGCAGGCCAAATTGTGAGACTGAGGAAATAAACAGGTAGGGTACCTCTTTGAAGTCCTTTTGCATCTCCTGGTCCATTTCCTCCATCAATTCTTCGTCCAGCATGTCCGATTTTGAAATGGCCAACAGTCGATTTTTATCGAGCATTTCAGGGTTATACTTTCGGAGTTCATTTAACAAGACATCGTATTCCTTAGATATATCCGGACTGTCTGCCGGGATAAGGAACAATAACACGGCATTCCGCTCAATATGCCTGAGGAAATAGTGGCCTAATCCCTTGCCTTCTGCTGCACCTTCAATAATACCCGGGATATCTGCCATTACAAAACTTCGGAAATCGCGGTACTGCACTATGCCCAGGTTCGGTTTCAGGGTGGTGAATTCATAATCCGCAATCTTGGGCTTTGCAGCTGTCAATGCCGATAACAGGGTTGACTTTCCGGCATTGGGAAATCCAACCAGGCCTACATCTGCCAGGACCTTAAGTTCAAGGGTTAGCTTATTTTCCTCTCCCGGGGTACCCGGCTGAGCATAGCGGGGAGTTTGATTGGTTGCTGACTTGAAATGCCAGTTACCCAGACCCCCAAGACCGCCCTTTGCAGCAATGCGTTCTTCTCCATCTGCGGTGATCTCAAACAAAACCTCGTTGGTCTCCGAATTGCGCACTATGGTGCCCAGAGGTACATCGATATAAACATCAGCACCTGCTGCCCCGGAGCTGCGGCTCTTACTTCCATGTTCTCCATGACCAGCCTTAAAATGCCGCTTAAACTTAAAATTGAAAAGTGTCCACAGGTTTTTATTTCCCCTTAGAATAACATGACCTCCACGACCCCCATCCCCACCGTCGGGTCCGCCTTTGGGTATATACTTCTCGCGCCTGAGATGCGCAGATCCCTGTCCACCTTTACCGGCAGCCACATCGATCTTGACATAATCCACAAAATTCCCCTCGGTCATGGGCTGGGTTTAAAGTAAATGTATTGTGCAGGTTCTTATACCGTGCTCAGAGAATCAATAACCTGAACTAAACGCTCCGCGATCTCAGGGATGTCCCCTACTCCGTTCACGCTGTGGAACTTCTGCTGAGCATTGTAGAATTGCTTCAGCGGAGCTGTTTTTTCATTGTACTCCACAAAGCGGTTCCTGATTTTTGATTCATCCTGATCATCTGACCTGCCACTGGTTTTGCCCCTTTCAAGAAGTCGCTGCAGAAGAACTTCATCATCAGCCTCTAGGGCTAAGGTGGCGTCGATTTTCATGCCTTTTGATTCCAATAGGTTATCCAGGGCTTCCGCCTGTGCCGTGGTACGGGGAAACCCGTCAAATATGAACCCGTTAGCTTCAGGATTTTGTTCCACCTCATCCCGCAGCATGTTAATAGTTACTTCATCCGGCACCAAGTCCCCCTTATCCATATAGGATTTAGCAAGGTTTCCCAGTTCAGTGCCATTTTTTATGTTTCTTCGGAACACGTCTCCCGTTGAAATATGAACAAGGCTGTATTTCTCCTTGAGGAATTCCGCCTGGGTGCCTTTACCGGCCCCGGGCTTTCCAAACAAAACCAAATTTATCATTGGATTTTCTTTAAGTTGATAGACTTCTTTCAGGTTACGTCCCAGTTCAAGATAATCCAGTCCATAACCAACAATAAATTTTTTGGGAATCTCCAGTCCAAAATAGTCAATGGCGTATTCCCCGTTATACGCTTCGGATTTGTAAAAAAGGCTTGCGATCTTGAAGTCCTTCACATTGGTGTTGGAGAACATATGCACGAGTTCCTGCAAGGTGCGACCCGTGTCGATAATATCTTCAAGGATAATGATGCTTCTCCCTTCAATATTCTCCGATACATCAAGCAGATTACGCACAATGCCCGTAGAGGTGAGCCCCCGGTACGAACTCAGCTTTACAAAGGTCACTTCACACGGATGTGGATAGTGCTTTAAAAAATCAGCTACAAACATAAAAGCCCCATTCAGGACCCCTACAAAAATAGGGACCTTATCCTTGTAATCCCGGGCAACATCAGCGGCAACTTTCTTAACGGCATCCTGGATCTGTTCCTCGCTCAGATAGGGCTCAAATTGTTTGTCGTACAGTTTAATCAATGGTCAGTTAATTGCGGAAGCCAAAGATACGTTTTTGATTTCTCTTTTTTGAACAAGGCCCATGGGTTTATGAGATTTAGCCTTATTTTTGCTGGAATAAACCAAAACACCGCATTAATCGACAATTGGTATGGCCCAAAACTACTTTTCATCTGATTTTAAACTGGGCATCCTGGGCGGGGGTCAACTGGGAAAAATGTTGCTCTATGAAACACGGAAATATGATATATATACCCGGGTTATGGATGCATCCGAAGAAGCTCCATGTCGCCTGGGAAGTAATGAATTCGTGCAGGGGGATCTTTTGGATTTTGACGCGGTCTACCGTTTTGGCAAGGAGGTGGATGTCCTGACCATAGAAATTGAAAATGTAAATGTTGAAGCCCTGGAAAAACTGGAGGAAGAAGGGGTCGTAGTCTTTCCGCAGCCGGAAGTACTCCACACCATTCAGAACAAAGCCAGGCAGAAATTATTCTACGTGGACCACGGCATTCCCACAGCGCCTTTTTCCCGATTTGCCTATAGCAGTGAAATAAAAGAAAGTATTGCACATGGTGGACTTGCCTTTCCTTTTGTCTGGAAAAGTGCACAATTTGGGTACGATGGGAAAGGCGTGAAGATTGTGAGGTCTGAAAAGGATCTCAAAGACCTGCCCAATGTGGAGTGTATCACGGAGGAGCTGATCGATTTTGAAAATGAAATCGCTGTAATTGTAGCCCGGAACCAGAACGGTGATGAAGTGGCATACCCGGTAGTGGAAATGGAATTTCATCCTGAAGCCAATCAGGTTGAATATGTAATTTGTCCTGCCCGCATCCCGGATTCTGTTGCAGAAAAAGCCCGTGAAGTGGCTCTTAAGGTCTCAAAGGAATTGCAGCATGTAGGGCTATTGGCCATCGAGATGTTTCAGACCAGGGATAACCAGATCCTGGTCAACGAAATGGCTCCAAGACCTCATAATAGTGGGCATTACAGCATTGAGGCCAGTTATACCAACCAGTTTGAGCAGCACATCCGGGCAATTCTAAACTTACCTTTGGGAAACACAGCGAGTAAAGTAGCCGGGGTAATGGTGAACCTGGTGGGAGCAGAAGGGCATACAGGTGATGCTGTTTATGAAAATATTGAAGAAATTCTGAAAATAGAAGGGGTAATACCGCATATTTACGGAAAAAGGCAAACACGTCCTTTCCGTAAAATGGGTCATGTTACCATTGTAAATAAAGATATGGATACAGCTCGTGAAATTGCTGAATCCGTTAAAAACACTATTCGTGTAATCAGTAATTAACACCGAAACAGTATGAGCAAAGTAGCCGTAGTAATGGGAAGCACCAGCGATCTTGATGTAATGCAGGAAGCTGTCGAAGTACTCAAATCATTTGGCATTGCCGTTGAAGTTGATATCGTGTCGGCACATCGTACGCCGGATAAGCTTTTTGAGTTCAGCAAAAATGCACATATAAACGGATTCAACGTGATCATTGCCGGAGCTGGCGGAGCTGCTCATTTACCCGGAATGGTTGCTTCACTTAGTCCGCTACCCGTTATAGGCGTGCCTGTTAAGAGCCGCAATTCCATAGACGGTTGGGATTCTGTTTTATCCATCCTGCAAATGCCCGCTGGCGTGCCTGTAGCTACCGTTGCACTGGACGGAGCGCGCAATGCCGGAATCCTTGCAGCCCAGATCATAGGAAGCCAAAACCCGGAGATACTTCAAAAAATTACCGATTTCAAAGAGGGACTCAAAGAGAAAGTAATTAAAGGCTCTGAGGATGTCCGGGGTTCGAAGTAAGCTGCAGTTAAATACCAATCAGTTGAATAAATAGAAGATACAGTATACCATGCCAGAGGTAAATCCACTATTAACTCCATTTGACGTTGCCCCCTTCTCCCAGATACAAGACAAGCATTTCAAGCCTGCATTCCTGAAGGCTCTGGAAGAAGCGCGATTGGAAATACAGCAGATAACGGATCAGAAAGCAACGCCTACATTCGCAAATACCATAGAAACACTGGAATACAGCGGTCAGCATCTGGACAGGCTTTCCAGTCTCTTTTTCAATCTCAATTCGGCAAATACGACCGAAACAATCCAGGCTCTGGCGCAGGAGATCTCGCCCATGCTTTCCGAATTCAGCAATGACATAACCCTGAATACGCAACTTTTTGAGCGGGTGAAGGCCGTATATGATTCCCGACAGGAGTTAGATCTTAGTATTGAGCAACACACCCTGCTCGAAAAAAAGTACAAACACTTTACAAGGAACGGCGCCAATTTGGCCGATGAAAAAAAGAACCGTCTCAGGGAAATTGACACCACCCTGGCTAAACTGAAACTTAGTTTTGGTGAAAATGTACTGGCCGAAACCAATAAATACGAACTACACCTTACCCGGGAAACTGATCTTGAAGGCCTGCCTGATGGTGTTGTAGAAGGAGCTCGTTTGCTTGCTGAATCGAGAAAAAAAGAGGGCTGGCTATTTACCCTGGATTATCCCAGCTACCTCCCCTTTATGAAATATTCCGCAAACCGGGAATTGCGTAAACTACTCTATCTCGCTTTTGCAAGCAAAGGATACCACGGGGATGCACTGGATAATACCGAACTGGTTTTACAAATTGCCAGGCTCCGCTTGGAGCGTGCCCGACTCCTTGGCTATCCCACTCATGCCCATTTTGTATTGGAAGAACGTATGGCCGATACTCCTGACAAGGTTATGGAATTCCTCAATGAACTTTTGGAAAAGGCCAAACCTGCGGCAATACAGGAATTTAAAGAACTTGAGAACTTTGCTAAAGCAACGGGAGGGATAGATCAGCTGGAGAAATGGGATAGTGCCTATTATTCGGAGAAGCTTAAGCAAAAATTGTTTGATCTGGATGATGAACTACTCAAACCTTACTTCAAACTGGAGAACGTACTTCAGGGGGTATTCCGGGTTACGGAAAAATTATTTGGATTGCGTTTTGAAGCGGTAGCTGATGTAGACACCTATCACGAAGAAGTGATTACCTACCGTGTATTGGATCAGGACAGCAATTTTATTGCACTGTTTTATGCTGATTTCCATCCGAGGGCGGGCAAAAGGGGAGGTGCCTGGATGACTTCCTATAAACCACAATTCAGGAAAGACGGGGAAAACGTGAGACCTCACATTTCCAACGTATGTAATTTTACCAGATCTACTGAATCCAAACCTTCCCTCCTTAGTTTCAGTGAGGTCACTACCTTGTTTCACGAATTCGGACATGCCCTTCACGGTATGCTGGCAAATACCACCTACCCAAGCTTATCAGGCACTTCAGTGTATTGGGACTTTGTTGAATTACCCAGTCAGCTTCTTGAAAACTGGTGTTATGAAAAGGAAGCCCTGGAATTGTTTGCTTTTCATCATGAAACAGGTGAATCCATTCCTATGGATCTGATCGAAAAGATCAAGGCAAGCGTAACTTTCCAGGAAGGAATGGCCACCCTGCGTCAATTGAGTTTTGGGCTTCTCGATATGGCCTGGCATGCTATGGACCTATCGGAGGTTACCGATGTGAAAAAATATGAAAATCAGGCTTTTAAGGACACGAAACTCTTTCCGGACACGGCTGAAACCTGCATGAGTACGGCCTTTTCACATATCTTCCAGGGAGGTTACTCTTCTGGTTACTACAGCTACAAATGGGCAGAAGTATTGGATGCAGATGCCTTCGACTACTTCAAACAAGAAGGGATATTCAATCAGGACATTGCAGGTAAATTACAGCGTCACGTATTAGCCAAAGGAGGTACGGAGAAACCCATGGACCTTTATGTACGGTTCAGAGGTCGCAAACCCCGAATTGAAGCGCTATTGAAACGTGCCGGATTACTTAAAAAATCTGCCTAATCCCGGGTTTCCAGCCAGGCATCATACCCCCCGGTTAGATCAATAACCTTCTTGTAGCCAAGGGAATCCAGTAATTTTGCTGCTGAAGCACTGCGTCCTCCTTTCCTGCAATAGACATAGACTTTCTGGCTTTTATTAATGGTCTCTATATTAAGGATGAAATCCTCATTGTACCAGTCGTAGTTTACAGCACCTTCCAAATGCCCTTCTGCAAACTCCTCTGGAGTTCGCACATCAACAAGTACAGCATTTTCAAGGTTTTCCGAATCCCATTCCGTGATGGGCTTTTCCCTGGCATCAGCACAGGATAAAAGGAGACTTACACTAACTATCAAATAAAGAAAATTTCTCATGACACAGGCTTTAATCCAAAAATAGTGATATTTATTATTAAGTATTTGACTTACTTTTGATCCGTTGAGTTCTGGTATGAGCACACATCAATTACATCCGGATACCTGGGTAGACGCGTATGCCGACTACCTGTACAATTATGCAGCTGCACGGGTCAATGACCAGGAAGTTGCCCGTGATCTTGTACAGGAAACTTTTCTAGCCGGGCTTAATTCGGCAAAAAACTATAAAGGAACCGCTTCTGAACGGACCTGGTTGATCGCCATACTAAAGCGAAAGGTAATTGATCACTACAGAAAGATCAATTCTAAAAAAGGAAAAGCCGAGGTTCGGATGCAATATACCTCCGGGCAGGATACGGAGGGTGACTGGCTCGAAGAACGTGCCGCTGACCCCCTGAGCCTGCGGGAAAACAGTGCTATTGAAAATGAAGAACTTGGTTTGGCCATTCAGGCCTGTATTTCGAAACTTCCCGAAAAACAAGCCACGGTCTTTAGGTTGAAAACCATTGCAGGTTTGAGTACAGAAGATGTGTGTAATGAACTGGATATTAATCCGTCTAATCTATGGGTATTGATCCACAGGGCAAGGACATCCCTGATGGCTTGCCTTGATAAAAATTGGTTTGGAGTATGATTTCTTGTGAAGAAGCAGCCCATATTTGTAATAAAAAGCAATACAAAGAAGCTTCATGGTTAGAACGTTTCCAATTGATCCTGCATCTTTTAATTTGCAAGACCTGTAAAACGTTCTCCAGAAAAAATGCCAGACTCACAACACTTTGTGAGCAAGCCGAGTTGCGTAGCCTTACCCAAAAGGAAAAGCAGGAGATGAAAAGGCAGCTTCAGGGATAAACCCAATAGAAATCTATCACCCAAATCATCGCTCCCCAAAGTATAGGTACTCCCTCAACCCAAAAGGATGCATAATATTTCGATTGCCCTTTCCCGGCCAAAGCCAGGGTAATTGCCAATAAAACCATTAGTATCCCATGACTTAAGAGCTCAAGAGGGTGCAATTCATCTTTCAGGAAGGTCATAACTAAATAGATCAGGGCCACTAAACTTCCGGCTCTTTTGGTTGCCGCCACGCCGATGCGTTGTGGAATTGTCCTGAGCTCTGGAGGATCATATTTAAGATCCCGTATTTCAAAAGGGACCATAAGCACTAAAATGAGCAGAAAACGCTGGCACCAGTCGATGTAACGGTCCCATCCAATATCAACGCTGTATTGCACCATTGGAAGCACAGCTGTAATCAGGGTCCATACCAGGGCAACCAGGAAAACCTTAAGCACCCCATAATTCCGTAAGTTCCTGACACCGGGATAAACCGGTACTGCATACACACCAATAAACAAGGCCGTTGAAAAAAGCACAAGCCAACTTGTTTTATTCAAATGATGGATAAAAAAAAGGGCAATAAGCAGATTTACAAAACTGAAGAGTTGTATACCGCGGTGGAAGCGAT
>CAJHYA010000134.1_pt1 | contig 24441 bp, 26 predicted proteins | sample 9198611 | NCBI WGS metagenome assembly CAJHYA01 (sample SAMEA7708353, study PRJEB35096) | sediment metagenome | biome: marine neritic benthic zone biome [ENVO:01000025]; feature: sediment [ENVO:00002007]; material: shallow marine sediment [ENVO:03000034] sea grass bed [ENVO_01000059] ... | reverse complement strand
TCTTGTCGGGATGCCAAAAGATATCACGATGCCAGACCGGAACAAAAAAAGTTGACAAGCCATGCATTACGTGAAATTGATAGTTTCCAGGAGCAGTTAAATGCTCAATTTCGTGATCCGGAGCAGTCTCCCTTGCCGGATCGTTATCGAAAAAATTTCAATAGCCTTGAATTCTTCAAAGCAGATACCAGTTACCGGGTATGGGCCCAATTGCAGTACACGCCCGACGCGATTCCTTTTTTGATGCCCACCACAACAGACAGACAGTCTGCGGAACGGATATATGCCATTGCGAATTTTAACATGAATGGAGCTTCTATTTCGTTAGAACTTTATCAGAATCAGGACCTGTTGGAAGACCCGGAGTATGAGGATAAATTGTTTCTGCCTTTTCTGGACGAAACCAATGGAAAAGAGACCTATGCTGGTGGCCGGTATATAGACCTCAGAATTCCGGAAGGGGATTCCATTTTGATCGATTTTAATATGGCTTACAATCCCTACTGTGTTTACAACAAAAAATATTCCTGCCCTATTGTACCAAAGGTGAATGCTATCCCTATCCCTATTCTGGCCGGGGTAAAAGACTTTAGGTCCAAAAAATAGGAAAGCCCCGTAAAACGGGGCCCTCCAGGTTAACTAAACTGAACAAAACCAAACTAAAATTTTTATATCTAGAAAGAGTATATTGCTGCAACTAAGAAAGAAGACAGGCTGTTTGTGGCTACACCATCACTATCCAAAAACGGCTCATTGTCATCTCCGAAACTATCCAAACGGATTTCAGGTTTGATAATCAGGTTATCCGTTGTAAAACTTCCGGTCAGTGTCAATCCCAAAACAGGTACATCATCGAATCCGTCCTGTGTAAAAGCAAAGTATTCCCCACGTAATCCGATAGCAAAGTCATCCGAAGTGCTCAACTGAGGATACAGCGCCGCACCATAGAATCCGGAATCAGTTTCAGAATTATTGTTGTAAGCGGCATTGATACCCAGGAAAAAGTCATCGGTTACATCAAATCCACCTGTATAGTCAACTTCAAATCCTAAACCACCATTTGCTCCGCTGTCGTAATACAGATTCAGGTACTGTCCATAGGCACCCAATTGTCCGCCGAACGCATATTCTCCACTTGAACTAATGTCGTTGGTGTCCCATGGATTGGTTATGGCAAGCATTAAGCTAACATCATCAGATAAAGCAAAATCTGCTTTTACCCCTAAATGGGAGAATGGTCCGTTGGAGAACAAATAGGAAACACTGTAGTTGAAGTTGGCTCCCGGGGCAATAACCTCATAGCCTACCCATGTATTGAAACGACCTATGGTCAAAGTTGTACTTTCTGATACATTCCAATAGGCATATGCCTGATTGATTATACCGTTCAGAACATCGTTTTCAAATGTAGCTTCAGTACCTCTTGGGCCAAATACCAAATCTACTACTACACCGGTGGAACCAGTTTCATAAGTACCGATCAGATTGGCCATTCCCAATGCAAAACCGGTTTGGTTGGCAAATGACGTTGGTGTGGCCGTTGTAGCATCTCCGGCATCACTAAAGGTTGTCCTGAAATAGGTGTCAATACTCCCGGAAAAAGAAAATGGACTTGTACTTTCTTCTTCCTGAGCCAATCCTATTCCTGCAATCAGAATGATTGCCAGGAAAAGCATTTTTTTTCCGAAATTTGTAATGATAATCGTTTTCATATTTCAATGTTTTAGAGCTCCACTTAAGTGGAGGTTTTTAAAGTGTCTAATTGATGTTGTTAAATGGTTATTTAACGGAGCGTTCTGCCAAACGCTCCGTTTCTTTTATATTAATGTTGATTCATCCTAAAGTCGGCATAAGCGTCCATTCCGTGCTCGTGTAGGTCCAGACCTTCCAATTCTTCCTGCTTGGATACCCGAATGCCCACAGTTTTCTTAAGAGCAAATACGATGATAAAGGCCGCAAGACAACAGAATGCCCCTGCCGCCGCAACTCCTACGAGTTGGTAGAGGAATTGATCTCCTCCTGCCTTGGCACCGAAAATACCTACCGCCAGGGTTCCCCAGATACCGCAAATAAGGTGAACGGTAACGGCTCCAACGGGATCGTCTAATCTGATTCTATCGATCAAAGAAACTCCAAGAGGGATGATTAAACCGGCAATAAACCCGATAGCTACCGCCTCATTGGGCGACATCAGGTCGGCTCCGGCAGTAATCCCTACAAGTCCGCCCAGAATCCCGTTAAGGAACATGGTGAGGTCCAGATTTTTGGTCAGTATTGTGGATAAAAGGATAGCCCCAACTCCTCCTGCAGCTGCTGCAAGGGAAGTAGTTACCAGTACAAGGGAGGTATTGGTAGGATCTGCGGAAAGTACAGAACCTCCGTTGAAACCAAACCATCCCAACCAAAGGATCAAGACCCCTGCGGTTGCCATAGGGATGCTGTGCCCGGGGATGGCCCTGGGTTTTCCATCATCGCTAAATTTGCCGATACGAGCTCCCAGTAACCAAATGGTAATTAAAGCACCCCAGCCTCCTACGGAGTGAACAAGGGTTGAACCTGCGAAATCATAAAAGCCTTCATCGCCACCCAGGGTAGACAAGAATCCACCTCCCCATTGCCATGATCCAACTATAGGGTAAACAAGGCCTACATATATTATGGTAAAAATCATAAAGGGCCCGATTTTTATCCGTTCTGCAACGGCACCTGAGACGATCGTAGCTGCGGTGGCAGCAAACATTCCCTGGAAGAGAAAGTCTGTCCACCAGGTATACCCGCCGTCGGCGTAATCGGGAGTCATTCCATTTTCAGGGGCATCGATGCCAAATCCTGCAAAATCAAGGATTCCCAATGATCCCTCTTCAAAACCGGGGTACATAAGGTTAAATCCTCCAATGTAGTACATCAACAATCCTACTGTTATAATAAAGATGTTCTTAAATAGGATATTGATTGTATTTTTTTGTCTGGTCAGGCCAATTTCCAAAAAGGCGAAACCGGTATGCATAAAAAACACCAGGGCGGTACATACCATCATCCAGACATTGTTAGCTGTAAATAATCCTGCTTCCATATTCTTTTGAATTAGTTGATTGGTTAATTAGGTTAATTAATTCCTGCGTGACCGCTTTCTTTGGTTCTGATTCGATAGGCTTCAAGGACATCGGAGACGAAAATCTTCCCGTCACCTACATTTCCGGTGTATGCTGATTCTAAAACGGTGTTCACAGTTCTTTCGAGGAACTCGTCAGAAACAACAATCTCAAGATACCTGCGCTGAATGTCAGTAGTACTGTATGAGATACCGCGATATACATGTCCTTGTTTTTCATTACCCACTCCGGTTACATCCCAGTAACTGAAGAAATTCACGTCAATTTGATGCAATGCTTCTTTTACATCGTCAAATTTTGACTTTCGAATAATTGCTTCTACTTTTTTCATTGGTTTAAATGTTTAAACGGGGGTTTTAAAAGTTTATACGGGGCCAAATATATGTTTATTGAAATTATACCCTAAAAAAAATAGGGGTATGAAGTGCATTTTTATCATATAATTAATTTACACCCCCTTCTATTAGGGGGTATATACTTATTAACAATATAATTTGATCAAATTGATATTTAGGGGTTAGCAATAATCATGGGAAAGGTGGTGTTCCGTGTAGGAAAAACCTTATCGTAAATGAAGTAGGATTATTGTAAAGTGCTTATAAAGTATTGATTATAAGGCTTTTGAAATCCAGAGACCTATCAATATAGCCAGGATTCCGGTGAGTAAACTGCCCACGGTATAAAAGGTAAAACCGAGGTAATCCCCATTCTTCAGCAAGTTGAAATTTTCGAAGGCAAAAGCAGAAAAGGTGGTAAAGCCCCCGCATAAGCCGGTGGCCAATAGTAAAACATAGTTTTGAGAAAGGAGGGATTCCTTAAGTGCATATCCCAGAATGAGACCAATGAACAGACAACCCAATACATTCACCAGAAAAGTTCCCAGATAGAAATTGGAAATTACAGGATTAAGTGATTTGCTGATAAAATAACGGAGACAACTCCCTATTCCTCCACCGAGAAATACCAAAAAGGCCTGTTTCATACCCTAAAAGTATAAAACTAAATGGCTTTTTTGTATTTGGAGGTATCTAAATCCAGAGGATAAATTTTTGCTGCTTCTGAATCTTCAGATTCTTTTCTGCCTGTAAATTTCGTACCAGCATTTAGGGCGCTAAAAATTAAAAGTGAGGCATTTACAGCAATTAAAGCAAAAAATATTGCGAAGAAAATTACCATTGGTCGGGTGTCTTTATCCTACTAACGCAAAAGTACGTGTTTTCTTATATTATTTGAGCGTAAAGGAAATAATGTTGTCAACAGATAAATTTTTGTGGTGTACACAAAAAACCAGGCTAATTTTTGAGGAGTACTTTGAGTAAAAACAGCACAATTACGAATACCACAAAAGAAATCGCCACCCATTTGACCCCTTTGTAATTTTTCTGGTGTAATCGCTTGTCTTTTCGATACGACAAGACCATAATTATGCTAAAAGCTACGATAAATAGAATGGCAAATACGATTTGCCCTGTGCTGAACATATCCTTATTTTTACGCAAAGCTAATCCAAAATCACTCAAATATGAAAAGGAAAATTAATGCGGTTGAGCTATTTCACAAGTCTTTCGGACTGGGAATTTCGGATACTCCCAAGGCAGATCTGGGCTATGAAAAAAACCTGCTGCGATTTAACCTGATGGATGAGGAGAACAAGGAATATTTTCAGGCTGCCCAAAACAACGACCTGGTAGAAGTAGCAGATGCCCTGGGCGATATGCTCTATATCCTATGTGGCACCATTCTCGAGCATGGTATGCAGTATAAAATTGAAGAGGTATTTGAGGAAATACAGCGCAGTAACATGAGTAAACTGGGACCAGACGGAAGACCAATTTACCGGGAAGATGGTAAGGTACTTAAGGGGCCTGATTATTTTGCCCCGGATATTAAGACCATATTGGACAAAAAAAGAAAGGATACCTGATTTGGTATCCTTTCTTTTTTTGTTCAATCCTTATCAAACTTTATAACGCCAATCGAATTTATCTTCAGCCCGGTTATATTGAATGTCCATAAGTTGTTTTTTAAGCATACTGGCATACGAATCTTCGACAACCGGTAATTCATAGCGCTTCCCCTTATATCCAAATCCCAAAATCGGATTAATAACTGCGGCGGTGCCACTTCCAAACATTTCTTTAAGGGAGTTGTTTTCAATTCCTTCCAACAGCTCTGCAACTTTAATGGCCCTTACTTCAACCTTGATCCCCTGATCTTCCGCTAGCGCTATTATGCTTTTACGGGTAACGCCATCAAGGATCCGATCACTGGTTGGGCAAGTAACCAGTGTATCACCAAACCGGATAAAAATGTTCATGGTTCCGGCCTCTTCAATATATTCGTGGGTGTTGGCATCAGTCCAAATCACCTGTTGAAATCCTTCTTTTTGAGCCAGGTTGGTGGGATAGAATTGCCCGGCATAATTACCGGCGGCTTTGGTATAACCGAAACCTCCATCGGCTGCCCGGCTGTATTTCTCTGCTATTTTTACGCGCACTTCCCCTCCGTAATACGACTGGGCCGGTGAGCAAATGATGATGAACTTAAATTCCTCTGCCGGAGAGGCAATGATACCCGGATGACTGGCAATAACAAAGGGACGAATATACAGGGAGTTCCCGACCCCCGGCTTTATCCATTCCTGGTCCAGGGTAAGCAATGTTTTAAGCCCTTCAAAAAAATATTCCTCCGGGAAAGCCGGCATGGCAAGGCGCTCGCTGGACCGATTTATTCTTTTAAAATTTTCATCCGGACGAAACATCCAAATACCACCTTCATCGTCTTTATAAGCCTTCATTCCTTCAAATACAGCCTGCCCATAGTGAAAGACCCGCGCTGAAGGTTCCATGGTGAGTGGCTGATAAGGCATAATTTTAGGCGTTTGCCACTGCCCATTTTTATAGTCACAAACAAACATATGGTCAGTGAAATATTCCCCAAAGGGCAAATGGCTAAAGTCTACCTGTCCAATCTTGGAAGATTTGGCTTTCTCAACAAGAAGGTTCTTTGTCGTAACGTCCATATTCGCTGTTTTAACAGTATAAAATTACGTAAATATCCCTACTTGTAGTTTCTTTTTTCCTTGAAAATTCATGAGCTTTGTTATGCAATTCAAATCTTTGAGAATAATGAAACAATTTAACATTTTGATTGGCGTATTGGCAGTTTTGGTGAGCTGCCAGTCTGTTGAAAAAAAGGAGAAGTCGGCTAGCGAGAAAGAAGAAAAGGTAGTATACGCCTCATTTGGGGCTGATGTTGAGGTCGGGGGTGCCAAGTCTGATCAGGATATGCTGGCTATATACCAACAAATTAAGCTAGCTGATACCGTAACGACCAAATTTACTGCAACGGTAGCTGAAGTTTGCCAGGCTAAGGGTTGCTGGATGAAATTGAAACTGGAAGACGGAGAACAGGCGATGGTGCGGTTTAAGGATTATGGATTTTTTGTTCCAAAAGATATTGCAGGCAAGGAAGTGGTTGTAAGTGGAAACGCCTTTGTTGATATGATGAGCGTGGAAGATCAGCAACATTATGCGGAAGATGAGGGTAAATCTGCCGAGGAAATTGCGCAAATAACCTCCCCAAAGAAAACCTACAGCTTTGAAGCAGCTGGGGTATTAATCAAGCAATGATTTGAAACGCAGGATCATTGAAACAGCAGATGGCTCTAAAACCATCCTTCTAGAGGACTGGCAGGAACAATACCATTCTATCCACGGAGCCATTCAGGAGGCTTATCACGTATTTATCAAACATGGTTTGGAGGCTGTTGATACGGAAGATTTGGCAATACTTGAAATGGGTTTCGGCACCGGGCTGAATACCTTGATCACCTATTTGGAAAGCCAAAAGAGACAAGTCCATATCCGGTACTATGGCATAGAGGCATACCCGGTTCCCAGGGAAGAACTCGAGCTCTTGAATTACCCGGAAATGCTCCGATCACCTGGTCTGGAGCGCATATTTATGCAAATTCATGATATCCCATGGGAAGAAACCAGGGCCCTCGCTGCTAACTTCAGCCTTACCAAGAAGCGTATGGATTTCCACGAGGTTGCAGATAGCGAACAATACCACCTGATTTATTTTGATGCTTTTGGCCCGCGCGTCCAGCCCGAATTATGGACGCCGGAGTTATTTCAAAAGATGTATGACGCTTTACTACCCAATGGGATTTTAGTTACCTATTCCGCCAAGGGTAGTGTAAGACGCGCCCTGGAACACTGCGGTTTTAAGGTAGAACGACTCCCAGGTCCGCCTGGAAAGCGGGAAATGCTACGTGCAATTAAACCCTGATACCGGGTTTCGGTGAGGAAATCCTTAAACAAGACTGTTAAACCTTAATTAAAGGTGCCAGGAGCGTTTGTCGAAAGCAATATCTTTGCAAAAAATTGGGAATGAAGCTGTTAATTACAGGAGCAACCGGGCTGGTAGGTGGAGAATTGGTAAGAATTTGCCAGGAAGAGGGTATCCCCGTACACTACCTCACTACACGCAGGGAAAAGATAGCGCATAATGAAACTTACAAAGGTTTCTACTGGAATCCCAATACCGGTGAAATTGATTCTGCTTGCTTTGAAGGAGTTACTGCAATTATAAACCTTGCAGGGGCATCTGTGGCAAAACGATGGACCAAAACGCACCAGGAAAATATTCTGAATAGTCGCATTCGTAGCCTCAAAACCTTGTATTCCGGCCTGGAATCTGCAAAAGATGCCAAAATTAGTGCTTTGGTGTCTGCTTCTGCTATAGGGATCTATCCCAGTTCTTTAACTGAATATTACACCGAAGATGCAAAAGAAAAAGAGGCTGGTTTTTTAGGTCAGGTGGTCGACCAATGGGAAAAGGCCATATTTGAATTCGATGGCCTGGGTCTGCGTCCGGCTGTTGTCCGGATAGGTCTGGTGCTCTCTGAGAAGGGTGGGGCGCTGCCTCAGATCGCAAAGCCCGTAAAAAACTATGTAGGAGCTGCTTTGGGAACCGGGGAGCAGTGGCAATCCTGGATCCATGTGGAAGACCTGGCCCGCCTGTTTTTGTTTTTAGCCGAGAAAGAGCTAAATGGAGTTTATAATGGCGTAGCACCCAATCCGGTTACAAACAAGAGGCTTACCCGTGAAATTGCCAAAGTACTCAAAAGGCCTATGTTCCTGCCGAACGTCCCTGCATTCGTAATTAAATTGTTTATGGGCGAAATGGCGACAATCCTTTTTGCCAGTCATCGAGTAAGTAGTCATAAGGTAGAAAAGCACGGTTTTAATTTTCGCTTTCAGAATATTTGCAGTACACTGGAAGATCTGCTTCAATAGGGTGAAAAGAAGAAGTGTATCTCATCTTTTTCAACTGTAAAATCCCTCCACAACAGCTTGTCAGCCCCATTGTTGGGTAGTACACCTATAGCTTCAGTTATTTTTTAATGACATTTTGACATTTTTAAAGAAATGGCAGTACTTTTGCCGTTCTAAAAAAGAAGTAAACCAATCGATTGATGAGTAAAAAAGACAAGTCAGAGTTGGAAGACGTGCTCTCTGAAGAGCAATTGAACGAAAATGTACAGTCCGAAGAGTCATCTTCTGAGGAGCAGGATGCGGAAGCTATGGTTTCTGAAGAAGAGGCCCTGCGTACAGAATTATCAGCCGAAAAAGACAAATTTTTAAGGCTTTTTGCCGAGTTTGAAAACTACAAGAAACGCACCTCTAAGGAGCGAATGGAACTTTTTAAAACGGCTGGTCAGGAAATAATGCTTGCCTTGTTACCGGTTCTGGATGATTTTGACCGTGCCCTGGCGGAAATGGCAAAATTGGAGGATAAGGAAATGTTCAAAGGCGTTGAGCTGATAAGTAACAAGTTTAAAGAAACCCTGAAGTCCAAAGGCCTGGAGCAAATTGAGGTCAAGCCGGGTGACGGCTTTGATGCAGAGGTGCATGATGCCATCACACAAATCCCCGCCCCGAACAAGAAACTCAAAGGCAAGATCATTGATGTGGTTGAAAGGGGCTTTAAATTAGGCGACCGTATCATCCGTCACCCAAAGGTGGTGGTCGGAAACTAAAATTACGCAATGAAGGAGGATTACTATGACATATTAGGGGTTGATAAAAATGCCACAGCTGCCGAGATAAAAAAGGCATACCGGAAGAAGGCTATTCAGTATCATCCGGATAAGAATCCTGGTGATACAAAAGCCGAGGAGATGTTCAAGAAAGCGGCCGAAGCCTATGAAGTGCTTAGTGATCCGGATAAAAAGGCCCGATATGATCAATATGGGCACGCAGCCTTTGAAGGCGGAGGATTTGGTGGAGGCGGCATGAATATGGAAGACATATTCAGCCAATTCGGAGATATTTTTGGCAGCGCTTTCGGTGGCGGTTTTGGTGGCTTCGGTGGTTTTGGCGGTGGCGGTCAGCGTCGGGTCAAGGGCAGTAATTTGAGAATTCGCGTAAGCCTGAATCTGGAAGACGTGGCCAATGGCGTTGAGAAAAAAGTCAAGGTACGCAGGAAGGTAAAAGCGCCCGGAGTAACCTACAATACCTGTACTACCTGTCACGGAACAGGACAAATGACCAAGATTACCAATACCATTCTCGGACGTATGCAAACCAGTACCACCTGTCACACCTGTGGGGGAAGCGGGCAAATCATTGATAAGCGCCCGTCAGATGCAGACGCCCAGGGATTGAAGGTAGTAGAAGAAACCGTATCCATAAAAATTCCTCCCGGGGTAGAAGACGGGATGCAACTCAAAGTATCCGGCAAGGGGAATGAAGCACCTGGAAATGGTATTCCCGGAGATTTGTTAGTCGCTATAGAAACCCAGGAACATGAAACGCTGAAACGCGAAGGAGACAATCTGCACTACGATCTTTATATACCAATTGCAGATGCTGTTTTGGGGACCTCAAAGGAAATAGATACCGTAACCGGTAAAGTACGAATCAAATTGGAACCCGGGATTCAGTCGGGTAAGATATTGCGCCTCCGTGGTAAAGGGATTGCCAGTCTTAACGGATATGGGCATGGGGATCTGCTTGTACATGTGAATGTTTGGACACCCAAAGAACTAACAAAAGAGCAACGCGAATTTTTTGAAAAGATGCGCGGACATGAAAATTTTGAACCAAAACCTGAAAAATCAGATAAATCATTTTTTGAGAAAGTAAAGGATATGTTCTCTTAACGAATCGGGTTTGTTTTTAAATAAAAAGCGTATATTTGATTCGATATTGGGTAACCAATATTAATTTTCTTTTTCATAGCAATTTTTTTCCCATCCTTAATTCTTTTAGGGGTGGGTTTTGCTTTTTAAATGGGTATTGTTAACATAGACATTATCGCTGCGAATCAAAAATGTCGCAGGCATCCTTCTCTTTTGACCCATTTCTCTATCTTTGACGGATGTCGAACGAGAAGTCTATTCTGGTTGCCGAAGATGTTACCAAAAGCTTTGGAAGTCATAAAGCACTCAACAGGGTATCCCTGTCCATTCCGGAAAATAGCATATATGGCGTATTAGGGCCCAATGGAGCAGGTAAAACCACCTTTCTTCGCATTGTTAATCAAATTACATATCCTGATTCCGGTTCCGTGTATTTCGATGGTGAACCCTTGAAACCCGAGCATGTTGCGCTCATCGGGTATTTGCCTGAAGAAAGAGGGCTTTACAAAGGCATGAAAGTAGGGGAACAGGTACTCTATTTGGCACAGCTCAGGGGACTGGGGAAGCAGGAAGCGCGGAACCGATTAAAGTACTGGTTTGAACGCCTGGATATCGGGGATTGGTGGAATCGTAAAATCCAGGAACTCTCTAAAGGCATGGCCCAGAAGATACAGTTTATTGTAACTGTACTTCACGAACCAAGATTATTGATATTTGACGAGCCTTTCAGTGGTTTTGATCCCATAAATGCCAATATCATCAAAGAAGAAATACTGCATCTAAAAGAAAGGGGTGCTTCCATTATTTTTTCTACCCATCGTATGGAGTCCGTAGAAGAGCTTTGTGAATACATCGCCTTGCTTCATGAAGGTGAGGTCATACTGGACGGTAAGTTGTTTGATATCAAAAGGAAATACAAAAGAAATCTCTATTCCGTTCAGTTGGAAACGCCAAACGGAGAAGCAGCTCTGGCAGATCTTAAAGGGAAATTCGAGATTCTGTCTCCCAGCTTTGATCCGATGATCGAACATCTCGATTTTACGGTACAACTGGCTAACGGTGAGGCCCGGGATTTTTTGTCGCAAATAGGTTCTGCAGGTAGTGTAATACGTTTCGTTGAAACCGTACCTTCTGCCAACGAAATTTTCATTCGGACAGTTCAGGAAAGAATAGGCAATGAGTAAATTGGGATTGATCATAAAAAGGGAATACCTCGCCAAGGTACGTAATAAGTCCTTTGTGATAATGACCATTTTAAGCCCCATATTGATTGTGGGTATGGTGGTGTTGATTGCTTACCTGACCAAGGTAAACGACAGTGATAAGCGGATAATTGCCGTACTCAATGAAAGTGATTATTTCACCGGGGATTTCAATACTTCTGAGCAAACGGCTTTTGTGAAATTCAAAGATATAAGCCTGGAATCGGCCAAGGATTCCACACTAAGCCTGGGATACTATGGGTTGCTCTTTATACCGGGAGCTGAAGATATACACCAGGTGGCCGGGAATACGTACTTCTTCACTAAAGATGCCCCCAATACCCTGGTATTGAACCAGTTGGAATCTGTATTTTCAGAACGCATACGCTTAAAACGATTAGCAGACCTTGGCGTATCTACCCTGGAATATGAAGAGATAGGCAGTGGTTTTGAACTCAGGACTGCGACCTTTGAGGGACAGGAAAACCTGAAGGGTATCAATGAAATCAAGGCTTTTATAGGTGGGGGATTTGGATATCTTATCATGATGTTTATCATCATATACGGAGGGTTTGTAATGCGCAGTGTTATTGAGGAAAAAACCAGTCGAATCATTGAAGTGATTATTTCCACTGTGAGGCCATTTCAGCTTATGTTAGGGAAGATAATTGGTACTTCCCTGGCTGGGGTCACCCAGTTTGCTATCTGGATTATTTCGGCAACCCTGCTCATGTATGTGGTACTTACGGTATTTGGAATTGATCTAGCTGCTCTGGAAGCCGGACCCCAAATTGGTCCTAACATGCCGGGTATGGAAACCGTTTCGCCAACATCGGATACATTACAATTATATGCCAGCGAACTTTATAAAATTCCCTGGACTATGCTCATCATTTCTTTTGTGATCTACTTTGTCCTGGGCTATCTGATCTACAGTTCCATCTATGCAGCGATAGGCGCGGCAGTGGACAATGAAACGGATACACAACAATTTATCCTGCCCATTATCCTTCCGCTCGTACTTGCCATTTATATCGGGTTCTTTTCGGTGTTCAACAATCCGAATGGCCCTATAGCGGTAGGTTTTTCCCTTTTTCCGCTAACTTCACCCATCGTTATGCTTATGCGTCTCCCGGGGGGCATAGGAGAAGGAGGGGTGCCGCTATGGCAATTATTTACGTCCATTGCGCTGTTGGGATTAACCTTCATAGGGATTGTATGGCTGGCTGCAAAAATTTATCGGGTTGGGATTCTAATGTATGGTAAAAAACCTACCTATAAAGAATTGTTCAAATGGTTGCGATATTAAGTTTACTTCAGGAAAAACCAAGTAAAGTAGGAGAATTCCTTGAGAACGATGTTTGGGGTTCCATAAAGGAAATCCTCAATATGGGATTACACCTTGGTGAAGGGGAAAAATCCATACACATTACTGTGGGGCTGTTGCTCCTTTTAATCCTGGCCTTTCTGGTAACCAGTTTTGTTTTGAAATGGCTTCGTCATTTGTTGACCCGTAAAATGCAGGGAGATGACAAGCTAAAATTCATAAGCATTTTCAAGTTCATTAAGTATTTCGTCTATGTGGCGGTAATCCTGGTAACCATGAGTGTTGCCGGGATAAATATTACCATTCTCATAACGGCATCGGCTGCCCTGTTTGTTGGTTTGGGATTGGCACTTCAGGAATTGTTTCAGGATGTCATTGCCGGGATTTTTATAATTACCGATAAATCACTCATGGTAGGAGATATCATCGAGGTGGATGGAAAGGTGGTCAAAGTCTTTGAAATCAAATTACGGACTACCCGGGCGCTAACCCGCGACGATAAGGTTATTGTAATCCCAAATCACAAATTCATATCGGATATCATTTATAATCACACACAAAACCAGGAAACCACACGTGAATCTGTAAATGTGGGAGTAGCCTATGGAAGTGATGTGGATAAAGTATCCCGTTTACTATTGGAATGTGCACAACAACATCCCGGCGTTTTGAAAAGACCCGAGCCCATGGTATTGTTTGAGGATTTTGGTGATTCTGCACTCCTCTTTTCGATTAAGTTTCACGTTAACGACAGTTTTACCTCCCCCCTGATCAAAAGCGAAATCAGATATAGTATTGATCGGGCGTTCAGGGAAAATCAGGTTACCATTCCATTCCCACAAAGGGATATACACCTGTACCAGCATGCGCCATTTAAGGTCATGCAAAATATAAGAAAAGCAGGGGATGTTGAACAGTAAGGTGCTCAAATTAAGTGTGATACTCATCTTGATGGCTACTTCCCTAAGCCGCGGACAGAGCACCGATCTCCTGAGACTTGAATACACGCATATTCCCGATGATGTTTCCGAGGTAAAGACTTCCCGCTATCGTTTCTTGCTCAACATGCCCTTTAAGCTCAAAGGAGGTAAGTACCTGATCCTGGGTTCTGAATACAATTATATCGATTTTGATACCACGCGTGAATTCCCATTTGATGATCAGGAACTGGAGCATTTACATGTGATTGATTTTAATGTGGGCTATATATTTAATTGGAACGAGAATTGGCGTTTTGTAGGGATCGTAACCCCACGACTGGCCTCCAATTTGGTTACGGACCTTGTTTCTCGTGATTTTCTGCTCAATATGACCGCTACTTTCTGGAAAGAGCGCAAAGACCTGGAAAAACCATTTCGTCTTGTTTTGGGTCTCACCTATAACAGTACTACCGGTTTGCCTGTTCCGCTTCCACTGATCAATTATTACAAAAGATTTCATCCCGGTTGGGCCTTTACCCTGGGGATTCCCCGCAGCGATTTGAGAATGTTCCTTTCAGAACGAAATATACTGCAGTTGGCATTGTTTTTGGACGGCTATTTTGTGAATGCGCAAAACGATATTATTTTACCGGATAATGACCTGGGTTCTTCCATTTCGCTATCCACGCTGGTAAGTGCCCTGGGCTATCAGCATAAGCTATCGAAAATGGCTTCATTTTATGGATTTGTAGGATATACCCTTTTACAAAACGGGATTTTGCGCAACGACAAAAGAAATAATGTGTTTACTTTGAATAACCGAGGCAGCCTGTATTACAAGCTTGGATTTAAGGTTTCAATTTTTTAAAATTCACCCATGTCAAAAATTTTGGTAATAGAAGATGAAGCGGCGATCAGACGTGTCCTGGTCAAGATTTTAAGCGAAGAAAGCGACCAGTACCAAGTGGAAGAAGCCGAAGATGGAAGCAAGGGTCTGGACATGATCAAAAAAAACGATTATGACCTTGCACTCTGCGATATTAAAATGCCTAAGATGGATGGGGTTGAAGTACTTCAGGCAGCCCGCAAGATCAAACCGGAAACACCTTTTATAATGATATCCGGCCATGGTGATCTTGATACGGCTGTAAACACAATGCGATTAGGGGCTTTTGACTATATCTCCAAACCTCCGGACTTAAACCGTTTACTGACCACCGTTAGGAATGCACTGGACCGGCAAGAACTGGTCACGGAAAACCGCATGCTTAAAAAGAAGGTCAGCAAGAATTACGAGATGATCGGAGAAAGTCCTGAAATAAGCAAGATCAAGGAAATGATTGAAAAAGTGGCCCCAACAGATGCACGCGTGCTCATTACCGGTGCCAACGGGACGGGTAAGGAACTTGTGGCCCATTGGCTTCATGAAAAGAGCCCCCGCAATAATGGGCCCTTTATTGAAGTAAATTGTGCGGCTATCCCTTCAGAATTAATAGAAAGTGAGCTTTTTGGCCATGTTAAAGGTGCCTTTACATCCGCGGTTAAAGACCGGGCTGGTAAGTTTGAAACGGCAAATAAAGGAACCATATTCCTGGATGAAGTCGGAGATATGAGCCTTTCGGCACAGGCGAAGGTTTTGCGTGCCCTGCAGGAAAATAAGATTTCACGGGTAGGCTCAGATAAGGATATTAAGGTGGATGTACGTGTTATCGCGGCGACTAATAAAGACCTGAAAAAGGAAATAGTAGGGGCGCGCTTTCGTGAAGATTTATATCACAGGCTCGCCGTGATTCTTATAAAAGTACCTGCCCTGAACGATCGAAGAGACGATATTCCTATGTTGATTGACCACTTTTCCGATAAGATTTCCGCAGAGCAGGGAACAGCAAAAAAGAAATTCTCCAAAAAAGCAATAGACCTGCTTAGGGGTTATGACTGGACCGGAAATATCAGGGAACTTCGGAACGTAGTAGAACGCCTGATTATCCTTGGAGGAACTGAAGTTTCAGAAGAGGATGTGAAATTGTTTGCCAGTAAATAACCCGTAGATTAACGAGCTGAGGTGGCGCATTCCCGTAGCTTGTCAAGGGCGCGCTTGGTAATCTCTTTGGTTCGTAAATTATAGTATTTCTTGGCTTCAGTTAATTCAGGTCGTAAGAGCTGCTCCTCACAACGCTCATAATTGGTTAACGCCAGCTGGTAGGCTTCTTTACAGGGGGTGGAATTTACAGCCTCTTCCAGGGAATTTTGATAGTTGATCAACGCCTGGTCTATCTTTTTCTCGAGGGCTTTGCCAACCGGTATTTCCCCTTTAAGCCGTTCCAAATAGGATTCACGGGTATTTAGACTTAATTGATCACTTCCATATGGGCTGTCATGTACTTCTTCGTGCTCTTCAAGTGCTTCCAGGCTGTTTTGCACACCTGCTAGGGCTTTATTTAAGATCAGTTTGGTACTGGCTAGCGTTGAAACTCTGGTAGCCCGCTTTAAATGTTCTAGACTTTCCTGAATGCTTGTTTCCGCCAGATCACATCCACAGGCCATAAATTGCTTTTTGGACTTTTCGATGGCGTTCAGTGCCTTGTAAGCGTGGTATCGTGAGGAATTAATATCGCCCGCATCCAAAGCTCTCTGGGTCTCTTTTTGGATATACCCAATATTGGATCCCATGTATTCACATGCCTTGTTGAGAGTGAAGGATGAAAATAGGGGAAAGGCAATAAGCAATATCAGATAGATAGCTGCACGCATAACGTAAGGTGTTGATACTGTAAAATTTAGGACCTTATAAAATTACTGCCTTCATTAAGCAGAACCCTTTTTTTTCGATAAAAACCCGAAAGAAGTAGTGAAAGTGTGTAATTTTAGTCAAAATGCCTTCGGGATATCCCTTTTTCTAGCCCGATAAAATGTCCTATCTTCAGCCCATGAAAAGGATAGAAAGCACCCATTACCGGGCCCATTCAGCGATAAATCTCAACGATATTCCTACCCTTCAGACGTTGGATAAATCGGATAAAAAGTTGAAAAAGGAATTGGAAAAAATCCGGGAAAATCTCGGTGAATTCCAGAACATTCTTTGGGCGCACAGAAAGTACTCGGTACTGATATGCCTTCAGGGAATGGATACCTCCGGAAAGGACAGCCTGATTCGCGAGGTTTTTAAGGACTGCAATGTGAACGGTGTGGAGGTGCATAGTTTTAAAGTACCTACTGATTTGGAGCTGGCTCATGATTATATTTGGAGGCACTATATCGCCCTGCCTCCAAAAGGGAAATTCGGGGTGTTTAACAGGACACACTATGAAAATGTCCTGGTTACCCGGGTCCACCCGGAGTACATCCTTTCGGAGAACATTCCTGGAGTAGAGGAGGTAGGTCATATTGATGAAGCGTTCTGGGAGGCCCGTTTTGAGCAGATCAACAATTTTGAGCGGCATCTGGCACAGAATGGCACCCTGATTTTTAAATTTTACCTCCACCTGTCCAAAGAGGAACAAAAACAACGTCTTTTAAGGCGACTTCGGCTGGAGCACAAGAATTGGAAGTTTTCGCCCGGGGATCTGAAGGAGCGCAAACTTTGGGATCGATATATCGCTTGCTATGAGGAAGCTATCGCACGGACCACGCATCCGCATGCACCATGGTATGTTATTCCTGCCGACAGTAAAGGGGCCGCACGGGTGATTGTGGCGTCAATTCTGTTGCAGGAGCTCCAAAAGCATAAAGACATCCGCGAACCCGAGCTCGATGAAGAGATCCAGGCAAACATTCAGGAATACAAAAGACAACTAGAAGAAGAAAAATAATGAGAATAGGTATCCTAATGCTACTGCTGGTCTTTCAATCATTCGCCCAAAGTGAAGATGAAAGACAGATTAAGGCCCTTTATGATGCAGCCCTGACCCAGGGAAAATCCTATGAATGGCTTAATTACCTGTCCAATCAGATCGGGGGAAGACTATCGGGTTCTGTTCAGGCCGAACAGGCAGTGGTCTATACCAAGGCACAACTTGATTCCCTTGGGCTCGACAGGGTTTGGCTGCAACCCGTTATGGTGCCAAAATGGGTAAGAGGTACTCCGGAATTTGCCTACATAGAAAGTAAACCTGGTTTAACCAACAATGTCCCCATATGCGCTTTGGGCGGATCGGTGGCGACGCCATTGGGAGGATTAAAAGCACAGGTAATTGAAGTCCAGGGAATTGAGGAGCTCAAAAAGTACTCCCGGGAGGAAGTCAGCGGCAAGATCGTTTTTTATAACCGTCCCATGGAACCAACCCTGATTAATACCTTTCAGAGTTATTCGGGATGTGTGGATCAGCGCTATTCAGGGGCTGCTGAAGCGGCTGCCATGGGTGCCGTTGGGGTTGTCGTACGTTCCATGACCCTCCGTAACGATGATTATCCGCATACAGGTGCGATGAGCTACGGAGACCTGCCCCCTCTACAACGTATTCCTGCTGCAGCGATCAGCACCAATGGAGCAGAACTGCTGAGCACTACGCTTAAGCTGGACCCTAATATTAAATTCTATTTCAAACAAAATTGCAGGCAATTGGAGGATGTTATGTCCTATAACGTAGTTGGTGAGATACGCGGAACTACCTATCCTGAAGAAATCATGATTGTGGGGGGGCATTTGGATTCCTGGGACCTGGGAGATGGCGCTCACGATGATGGAGCAGGTTGTGTGCAGAGTATGGAGGTACTACGGCTATTTAAGAAGACAGGCTATCGCCCGAAAAGAACCCTTAGAGTAGTGTTGTTTATGAACGAGGAAAATGGACTGAGAGGAGGGCGGAAGTATGCGGAAGAAGCCCGTAATTTAGGTGAGAAGCACATATTTGCCCTGGAAAGTGATGCGGGTGGGTTTACACCCAGAGGCTTTTCCTTTGACTGCACAGAGGACAATTACAAGCAGATTTTAGGCTGGAAAACCCTGTTTGAGCCTTATCTGATCCACAGTTTTGTAAAAGGAGGCAGTGGCGCAGATATCGGGCCACTAAAAGACGGACAAATGGTGCTGGCAGGTCTTAGGCCAGATACGCAGCGCTATTTTGATCATCACCACGCTGCAAACGACACCTTTGAACATGTCAATAAACGAGAGTTGGAATTAGGTGCGGCCACCATGGCCAGTCTGGTTTACCTCATTGATAAATACGGGATCTTAACGCCACCAAAAATCAAAGGGTGAATCCTGTTAAAATCTCTAACTTTGCGCTTCATTTAATTCATCATTATGCAAGAAGGAATCTATGCTAAATTTAATACGAGTAAAGGAGAAATTCTCGTAAAGCTAACACACGATAAAACACCCGGTACAGTAGGGAACTTTGTGGCCCTGGCAGAGGGGAAAATGAAGAATACCGCCAAACCGGAAGGGAACCCGTATTACGACGGTCTTTCTTTTCACAGGGTTATTGCGGATTTTATGATCCAGGGCGGTTGTCCGCTGGGAACCGGTACAGGAGATCCCGGATACAAATTTGATGATGAATTTCATCCCGATCTGAACCACTCCAGCCCCGGAGTACTTTCTATGGCCAATGCTGGCCCCGGGACTAATGGCAGCCAGTTTTTTATAACGCATGTAGCCACACCCTGGCTCGACAATAAACATACCGTATTTGGTCATGTTGAACATGGTCAGGAAGTAGTTGACGCTATTGCCCAGGGAGATCTTATCCAGAGCCTGGAAATCGTCAGGGTTGGGAAGGATGCGGAATCCTGGAATGCTGAGAAAGCGTTCCAACAATTTGCAAGTTCCAGAGAAGAACGTATGGAAAAGGAACGGAAGGAAGAAGAAGCTGTTTTGCAAAAGGTGTCCGAGGGATTTGATAAAACCAGCAGCGGACTCAGGTACAAAATTCTCAATAAAGGAAACGGACCGGCTGCAGAAAAAGGGAAAACAGTGTCTGTACATTATGAAGGATCCCTGCTCAACGGACAGGTTTTTGACTCTTCTTTTCAAAGAAACAAACCTATAAGTTTTCAATTAGGTGTCGGACAGGTTATACCTGGCTGGGATGAGGGGATTCAATTACTGCAGGTAGGTGATAAGGCTCGCTTGGTTATTCCTTCAGACCTTGCTTACGGAGCTGCCGGAGCAGGGGGAGTTATCCCACCTAATGCGACTTTGTTATTCGATGTGGAGTTGGTATCCGTTCAATAATATCAAAGGATTCCATAGGGATTAAGCACCCATATCCAACTCGTTATTTGGGTTGTCTGTAGCTGATAAACAGCAGGATCATATTAAGGGCTACCAATAGGATCAAAAGCGCGAAGAATGTATTCATAACTCAAAAATTTGGTTCACCCCTTCTGCCCACTATATTCATAACAATTGCCGTACAGGAAACCCTACCATGTAATTGTTAAAGTCTGCTTGTTTAGGTAATCTTCGCGTTTTTTATTGTGCTATGCCCCGGATTGTGTAACCTTCCATGGAAGTTCCTTATTTTTAATCTATGGATAAACATCTGCTTGAAAATCTACGCTATCCCATTGGTAAGTTTAAAAGACCGGATCCTATAACCGAGACACATATTGAGGACTGGATCATGCAATTGGAAGCAATGCCTGAGCGTTACTTAAACCTGGTGCATGACCTGCAGGAAGATCAACTGGAAACACCCTATCGCCCCGGGGGATGGACGGTAAGACAGCTGGTACATCATGTGGCCGATAGCCACCATCACAGTTATATTCGTTTTAAATGGGGGTTGACTGAGGAAAGCCCACGGATTAAACCCTATTTTGAAAAGGAATGGGCCAGGCTGTTTGATTCCCGAAATGCCCCGGTTGAATTATCCCTGGACCATCTCAAAGTAGTTCATGCCAAATTGGTTTACCTTTTAAAAGGTCTTTCCAGAAGTGACCTGAAACGTACTTTCATTCATCCTGAAGGAGATGTAGTCACCTCCTTAGAGGCGAATATTGGCCATTATGCCTGGCATGGTAACCACCACTATGCACATATTGAAAATCTGCTTACCCGGAAAGGCTGGCGTTAGTCCAGCTAACTGATTTTTCCTCATTACAGGAGTTTACCCAAAATATACATAGGACGCTCTGCTTCCACCAATCCGGGATATTCCAGATTTTTTGAACTCCATATTTCATATCCGTTTTTCTGATAAAACTTGAGGGCCGGTCCCTTTTGCATGGTTTCAAGACAAACTACTTTTATTTTATGGTCATGGGCTATGGCTTCTGTAAATTGAAGCACCCTGGTGCCAATACCAGCTCCACTATACTCGGCTAAAAGATAGATTCTTTCAAGAAAAAGACAGTCGATTTGCTCAGGAAGTTCAAGAGTCATGTTCAGGATAAGCTTGAGAACACCTACAGGAGATTTATTGCTGCAGATCAGGAAGAGGGATACCTTGGGGTCCTGGTATTCTTGCTCTACAATCCCCAAATTAAAGCTGTTATCAATATAGGCGCCTGGATCCTGATTCTCCCAAAGATGCAGGTAATGTTGGCGGTAGGATTTAATACCTGTCCTAATGTAGGCGTCAAATAGTTCAGGAGTAAGGGGAACAATATCGATTTCTGTTTCTTCCATTCCCATGAGCCTAATCAGGCAGGATGACTGTGCTTCACTGCAATTATTTCCACTTGATATTACACCCGATACTCGGTTTCTGTTCCTTTGTAATTTCTTGTCCATCCAACAACTGATCCATAGCACTTCTAAGATCAGCCCCAGTTACCGGAATTCCATTCCCAGGCCGGGAATCGTCTAATTGGCCACGGTATACCAGGGATAAATTGCTGTCGAAAAGATAAAAATCCGGGGTACATGCGGCGTCATAAGCATGTGCTGTCTCCTGGGTTTCATCATAGAGGTAGGGGAACGGGTATCCCAGTTTCTCGGCTGTCTCCTTCATTAGCTCCGGAGCATCCTGTGGATAGTTCTCAACATCATTGCTGGATATGGCGACAAATTTGATGCCCCGCTTTTGATAGGTTTGAGCCACACGCACCAATTCTTGGTTGACGTGAATTACAAAAGGACAGTGGTTGCAAATAAACATAACAACGGTCCCTTTATCTCCTCTGGCTTGCTCAAGGTTTACCTCTTTGCCGGTAATGGTATTGTACAAGTTGAAATCCGGGGCTAAGGTTCCGAGAGCCAGCATATTACTCGGTGTTCGTGCCATTTTCTGTAAATTGTGGTTAAGTGCCCATAAAGTTAGTGGTATTTTTATAAAAAAGGGAATTAAGCTAGAGGTCGTTCCTATAGCGCTTCCAAATATATTTTGAGGAAAATCATCTATCAGATTGCCAAATTATGCATGCGTGCAGCATTATATTCTTACTTCGGGAAGATCAGGGTGCACAACCAACAGGCAATCCCTAAATGTGGCCCCCTGATGTTCTTACCCAATCATCAGAATGCCTTGCTGGATGCTCTTTTAATTGCCATCAATAGCAACCGAAAACCCTACTTTTTAACCCGGTCTGATGTTTTTTCAAACGCCTTATTCCGTTCGTTTTTTTATTTTTTCAGGATGATGCCTGTATACCGCATGCGAGATGGCAGGGAAACACTGACTAAGAATGAGGCGATATTTCAGCGGTGTACTGAACTGTTATCAAAAGGCGAGGCCGTAGTCATATTTCCGGAAGCGAATCACAATCTGGAACGGCGTGTGCGACCCTTGAGCAAAGGGTTTACCCGGATTCTTTTCCAAACCATGGAACAATATGAAGGGCTGGAAATACTGCTTATACCAGTAGGGATGAACTACTATAGGGCGGCTGCATTTCCAGATATGGCATCAGTCTATTACGGAGAAGCCTTCCCGGTTTCTACCCTTTACGATCCGGATGATCTACGGAACTCTGTTATCCGCATAAAACATACAGTATCCGACCAACTTAAAACCCTTACCACACACATTGCAGCGGAGGAGGCATATGAACAGGTCGTAGCTTATCTCGACAATAAGGGGATAAAATTTCAGGATCCGGCTAAGGCCAATCAGGCGGTTTCCGCCTTTTTCCAAAATGAACTAAAACAAGAAGTGGTTTCGCAAACTTCTCCCGGAACACCCCTGAAATTCCTCTTTTACCTTTTAAATTTTCCTGTGGTAATCCCGTGGTTGTGGATTAAAAAGACCCACATTCCGGAACAAGAATTTACCAGTACTTTTCGTTTTGCCTATGCCCTGATTGTTTATCCCCTATTCTACCTGCTGGGGTTTCTACTGCTGGGAACGGCTATTGGTTATGCGCCGGCACTGGTTTGCGTTGCCATCCATTTCGGGGTTAACCAGTTATTCATCAAATCCGTTCAGCAATAGTTTACCATAGCTCAGCGCTGACCGCATTTCCTCTACATAATATCCCCAAAGAATATGGCATTCATGAGCAATTTATTGGTGCCGTACCAAAATGCCCTGAAATTGGTGTTATCTGTAAATAGGAGAACCCTGCCTTTGCCAACGCGCCTGGCCTTGAAAGGAGTGCTGTTGCGGATCAGTTTCAGGTTTTCTTCAGAAATATAACCACTTTGCAAAGGAGAGGAGGTGTATTGCAGGGGATTGTCATAACTGTCTGGTTCCGGCTCCAGATAAATATTAGTATTCCGGAATAAGGAAATACGGTTGTTCTTGTAACCGTAGTTGATAGGATGAGAACGGTCCTGTATGGCTTCAAAAATAGCACCTCCCGTTACCTGAGCCCCGAGGAAATCACCCTTTTGCTCAAAGCTGATGTTTTTGGCAGTTAGGCTGTCTTTCGTGAATTCAAGAACGGTGAATTCATTTTCAGCAATCCAATTAACCGCACCGCGATAGGCTATTAAGTTACCTCCCTGCTTTACCCATTCTTCAAGCTTTTCGGCTTCTTTCTTACTAAGGCTACTTCCGGAAGTTCCTGGGATTATTATATCGGTATACCCGCTAATATCTGTTCGCATAAAATAGTCGGTGTCAATTTTAGTTATCTTCATATCATACCGCGTATCGAACAAATGCCAGATCTCACCGGCGTCATAGGAACGTATTCCACGTCCAACAAGCAGCGCCACTTTTTGTTTCTTAAGGGGATCAAATTCGTTGCTTCCCAGATCAATCCCCTGGGCAAGACCAGTATTTACCGCAGTGATTTTAATCCTGCTGTCCTGGGCAACTTGCTGCAGGAAGGTATGAAGCGCTTCAGGGTCCAGTACCTGATTCTGAACAGGGATCATGATGGTTCCGTAATCATAGGAGACCCCTTCCAGGCTGAATTGAGATTTGGCCACTTTGGCCCTCAGACCTTTATTCAAAATCTTATTCAGCGCCTTGGGTGTATAGTATTCATGCCATTCAAACAAATAGGCATAGTTGCTTCGATCACTTATTTCGCCAACAGGTGCTGTAAGTTCTGTTATCTCAGGACCGGCATTCGCTTTGGATCTCAATTCGGTGTGGTCAAGATTGAAAGCCAATGGGAAAGTCCAAGCTGATATGTCATAAAACAGGCTATCTTTAAATGTCGTTCGTTTTTCAAACATGGCCTTTATAAGCCTGTGGCTTTTCTGTTCCAGGGGAATCAGATAGGCATTGCCCTTTTTGTAAGTCTTACCGGAAACACTGAAATCCCGTGATATTTCATGAAACCTGATGTTATGCCTTTTAAGGATTTCGGCCATATGCCAGGTGCGATTCCGATCTTTGCTGTCCCCGAAAACGATTGCCTTGGAGCGGCTGATTGAGGCCTCCAG
>CAJHYA010000271.1_pt1 | contig 24654 bp, 12 predicted proteins | sample 9198611 | NCBI WGS metagenome assembly CAJHYA01 (sample SAMEA7708353, study PRJEB35096) | sediment metagenome | biome: marine neritic benthic zone biome [ENVO:01000025]; feature: sediment [ENVO:00002007]; material: shallow marine sediment [ENVO:03000034] sea grass bed [ENVO_01000059] ... | reverse complement strand
CCAAATCTTCAATGAAGGCGGGTATGCAGACAAGGTGGTAGAAAAGACGCTGAAAAGGGATAAAAGGTGGGGCGCCAGGGATCGTGGCTTCATTGCAGAAACTACTTACGAAATTGTTCGTTACAAACGACTCTATCTGGGCATAGCCGATGTAAAGCAGCCATTTAACAAAGATTCCCTGTTTCGGATATTTGCCGTTTGGGCTGTCCTGCGGGGTATTGAACTGCCGGATTGGAAAGAATTGAGCAACACCCCACAGCGCAGGATTAAAGGCCGGTTTGATGAGCTGTCCAGAATCCGCAAGTATCGGGAAGCGGTACCCGACTGGCTGGACCAACTGGGAGCTTCCAGCCTGGGGGATTCAAGATGGTCAAAAGAACTCGCTGCCTTAAACCAGCAGGCTGCGGTTATTCTCAGGGTAAACCGCCTGCGTACAGATAAAACCGCCTTGCAAAAAGGGCTTGGTGAGTTGGGCATTGAAACCAATTCCCTGAAAGCTTATCCAGATGCACTGCAGCTCGTTCGGAGAAAAGACGTTTTTAAGACCCCTTTATTCAAAAAAGGCTGGTTTGAAGTACAGGATGCGGCCTCACAACTTGTGGCTCCCTTTACAGAGGCCAGACCCGGACAGTGTGTGATCGATGCCTGTGCCGGTGCCGGAGGTAAGACCCTTCATCTTGCTGCCCTGATGCAGAACAAAGGACAATTGATCGCGCTGGATATTTACGATTACAAACTCAAAGAGCTCAAAAGGCGGGCCCGGAGAAACGGGGTCCATAACCTGGAAATACGATTGATAGAGAGTTCCAAGGTTATCAAAAAATTACACGATCGGGGGGACCGGGTTTTGATAGATGCCCCTTGTACGGGCTTGGGCGTACTCAAACGAAATCCGGATGCAAAATGGAAATTGAACCCGGAATTCCTGGATCGGGTTGTTAATACCCAGGCTCAGCTCCTTAAAGACTATGCAAAAATGGTAAAGGCTGGTGGTAAATTGATCTATGCCACTTGTTCGATCCTCCCAATCGAAAATGAAGAACAGGTTACGAAATTCCTCTCGAGCGCAGCGGGACAGGATTTCGAACTCGAGGCCGAAAAGCACTGCTCCCCTGCAGCAGATGGTTTTGACGGGTTTTATATGGCCCGAATGCGTCGTAAGTAATCAACAAAGGCAGGGGATAACTGTTTTGCTTTCCCTGTCCAATTTCCAGCGTAAAAATGTAAATTTGTGCTTTCTTCAATTAACACGATTTAGGGCCCATGATTCACTTCTTTGGAGACGAGACCAGAAAAGTATATGCCGTGCAAGCCGGTGAAGCGCTTTCACAGCAGGATTTTGAAAAACTAAGCTGGTTGTTCGGCAACGACCCCCGCATGGAATCGGCGTCTTTGGACGCCTTTTTTGTTGGTCCCAGAGCGGCTATGGTTACCCCCTGGAGTACTAATGCCACGGAGATCACACAAAATATGGGCATTTCCGGAATTATCAGGATAGAGGAATTTAATGCAGTATCGGAAACCTTTGAAGATTATGATCCCATGCTGTACCAGAAATTTGATAGACTGGATCAGGAACTCTTCGATATTGATATTACCCCCCAGCCCATAGTGGAGGTAGCCGATATAGCGGCCTATAATCAGGCAGAAGGACTGGCATTAAACCCTGAAGAGGTAAGCTACCTGGAACAATTATCAGAACGCCTGGGGCGCAAACTAACCGATTCAGAGGTCTTTGGATTTAGTCAGGTAAACTCTGAACACTGCCGGCATAAGATCTTTAACGGGACCTTTGTAATTGACGGGGAAGAAAAGCCTAGCTCCCTGTTTAAACTCATCAAGAAAACATCAGAGCTACATCCGAACCATATTGTTTCTGCTTACAAGGATAATGTGGCCTTTATTGAAGGGCCTGAGGTGATACAGTTTGCACCAAAGTCGCCTGACAAACCGGATCTCTACGAAGAAAAACCATTTAACTCGGTAATCTCCCTGAAGGCGGAGACCCATAACTTCCCAACCACTGTGGAACCTTTCAACGGCGCTGCGACAGGATCCGGAGGTGAAATCAGGGACCGGCTGGCCGGTGGAAAGGGCTCCCTGCCCCTCGCGGGAACTGCGGTTTACATTACTTCCTATAGCCGGCTCGAAAAAAACCGTCCCTGGGAAGCAGCCATGACGGAAAGGAAATGGTTGTACCAAACCCCCATGGATATCCTGATCAAGGCTTCAAACGGGGCTTCTGATTTTGGGAACAAATTTGGCCAACCCCTCATTTCCGGTTCTGTACTCACCTTCGAACATGAGGAGCATCAGCGTAAACTGGGATATGACAAAGTAATAATGCTGGCAGGAGGAATTGGCTATGGTAAGGTACAGCAAGCCCTCAAAGACAACCCGGAAAAGGGAGATAAAATTGTAATCCTGGGGGGAGACAATTACCGAATTGGCATGGGAGGCGCTGCAGTATCCAGTGCAGATACCGGTGCCTTTAGTGCAGCTATCGAACTTAATGCGGTACAGCGATCCAATCCCGAGATGCAAAAGCGGGCTGCGAATGCTATCAGGGGGCTGGTTGAACTGGATGAAAACCCCGTGGTTTCTATACATGACCATGGAGCCGGGGGGCATTTGAACTGCCTCTCCGAACTGGTCGAAGAAACCGGAGGGTATATAGACATGGACAAACTACCCATTGGAGACCCTACCCTATCGGCTAAGGAAATCATTGGAAACGAATCTCAGGAACGGATGGGCCTGGTTATGGGGACATCGGATATGGACCTGCTAGAACGGGTAGCAGCACGGGAGCGATCCCCAATGTATGAAGTAGGAATTGTGACAGGAGATCACCGGTTTACCTTCGAATCACTTAAAAAAAGTGAGAAACCGATGGACCTGGAGCTCAATGATATGTTTGGCAGTTCACCTAAAACCATCATGACCGATTCCAGCTTGAATCGCACTTATGAGGATGCACAGTATCACATTTCAAAGTTCAAGGAATACCTGCAACAGGTTTTGCAGCTCGAAGCCGTGGCCTGCAAGGACTGGCTAACCAATAAAGTGGACCGCTGTGTGGGAGGACGGGTAGCCACACAACAATGCACAGGTCCCCTGCAGTTGCCATTAAATAATTGCGGGGTAATGGCCCTGGATTTTAAAGGCAAGGAAGGGATCGCAACTTCGATAGGCCACTCGCCTATTTCCGGGTTGATCGATCCGGAAGCCGGCAGCAGGAACAGTATTGCCGAAGCCCTGACAAATATCGTCTGGGCCCCGTTAGAGGGTGGCCTCGAAGCCATTTCACTTTCAGCCAACTGGATGTGGCCTTGTAAGAACCCTGGTGAGGATGCCCGTTTGTACGAGGCTGTACAGGCTGTTTCCGACTTTGCCATTGCACTCGGTATCAATGTTCCGACCGGGAAGGATTCCCTTTCCATGAAACAAAAATACCCCGATGGGGAAGTGCTTTCACCGGGAACGGTGATTATTTCAGCAGCAGGTCATTGTTCTGACCTGACCAAAACCGTGGAACCGGTACTGCAAAAAAGTGGAGGTAAACTGTATTACTTAAAACTCTCTCAGGACGATTTTAAATTGGGAGGTTCCTCATTTTTCCAGATCCTGAATAAGGTAGGAGAAGAAGCCCCTACAATCAGCGATGCTTCATTCTTCAAAACAGCTTTCAATACGCTACAGGAATTAGTTGACAAAGATTTGATTCTTGCTGGACACGACGTGGCTTCTGGCGGACTGATCACCACCCTCCTGGAAATGTGTTTTGCAAACCTGAACCTGGGGGCACAAATAGACCTTAGCTTACTGCAAGAGCAGGAGACGACTAAACTCCTTTTTGCAGAAAATGCAGGGGTAGTGTTCCAGGCGAAAAACGCCGGGGTTGAGGAGTTTATGGACAAGGCCGGGGTCTCCTGGTACTGCATTGGACAAGTCCAGGAAAAGGCGATCCTGGAAATTTGCAATCAAGGGGATGCGCTGTCCCTGGACATTCCGGAAATGCGGCAGAACTGGTATAAAACCTCGTATTTGCTGGATGATAAACAAACAGCGAATGGGCTGGCACGTGAGCGCTTTGACAATTATGCGAAACAACCCTTGAACTATGCTTTTCCTGCAGGTTTTGAGGGTGTCTTAGAGAATGCTCCTAAAGGTAATAAGCCCAAAGCCGCTATTCTTAGAGAAAAAGGAAGTAATTCCGAACGGGAAATGGCCCATGCCATGTTCCTGGCCGGTTTTGAGGTTAAGGACGTACATATGACCGATCTTATTTCCGGAAGGGAAACGCTGGACGATATTCAATTCATAGGTGCTGTGGGTGGTTTTTCAAACTCGGATGTTCTGGGAAGTGCCAAAGGCTGGGCCGGCGCATTTAAATACAACGAAAAAGCGCGTAAAGCCCTTAGAAATTTCTTTGACAGAGAAGACACACTAAGTGTAGGGATTTGCAATGGCTGCCAGCTATTCATGGAACTCGACCTCATTAATCCTGAACATCCTGAACACGGAAAAATGACCTTTAACGATTCTCACAAACACGAAAGCAACTTCACCTCAGTGACCGTACAACCCAATAATTCGGTTATGCTATCCAGCCTGGCCGGAGCTACACTTGGGGTGTGGATTTCCCATGGGGAAGGGAAATTCAGCCTGCCGATGGCCGAAGATCAATATGACATCGTAGCCAAATACGGTTATGAGGCCTACCCTGCCAATCCCAATGGGAGTGATTATAACACGGCCATGCTATGTGATAAAACCGGCAGGCACCTGGTGACCATGCCGCACATCGAACGGTCTATATTTCCCTGGAACTGGGCCCATTATCCCGTGGACCGGGATGACCAGGTCTCCCCCTGGATTGAAGCTTTTGTGAATGCACGAAAATGGCTTGAAAAATTATAGGTGCCGGGGAACAGCCGTTTAGCGTACAATCAGTTTGCCACTCCAGATTTGTTTATTGGTATCTTGAAGTTTATACATATATATCCCGGCTTCCAGGGTTTTTCTTTGAATCTTAATTTCATTCTGACCAGGTAACAGGTTTCCTTCCAGGATATGTGAATCTATTCGCTTCCCGGTCAAATTATATAAGCTAAAAACATAGGAACCAGCAGTTTCTGAGTGCACATATAAAGTAGATTCGCTGCGTACGGGATTAGGTGCTATTATGGACTTTCTGCTGGTTACTACCACCTCTGCTTCCTGTATAACGGCATCATTGAAAAACACCCTGGATAACAAGAGATTTTTATACGCAGTAGTCCCGTTTTCAGATTTCAAATTAAACAATACAACCTTTAAATCTGAAAAATCTGTCTGCTCCCCATTGATCCCTTTAAATTCGGAATCTTTTAAGGAAAACGACCTTTTATCCGTGGTCAATTCCACCTCAATATAATATTTGGTTCCGCCCGACTTCATCAGGACAACCTCCAGGGTACCTGTACCGGAAGCCTCAAATGAAAGGCTATTATAGGCCGAGAGATCAACAGCCAGGAACCTGGGATTGAAGGCCCTGTAAACGCCTAAATACTCCCTGGTTGTCCCTTCCAATATGATGTTTCGTTCTACAGCATGAACTTCCTCGTCAAATAAGGAATCGTTCTGTTCAACTGAAAACCTCGTAATCTCAGTGGAGGGCGCTGAGGCATCAAGCCCCCACGGTGCATCTGCCACAAATAAATCATCGGGGGTTCCGGTACTTTCAGGTTTGATCCTGAATCCAAAATCGAACAAGGCACCGGTTTCGATAGCAATAGTATCCGTATATCCGTTCAGTGCCAGCTCAAGCCCCAGGTTTTCTGTAATGGCCGTCTCTGTTTTCTTCAAACCCCCTTCTAATGAGATTTTGTTGCTTTGGTTTGTATTTACGATTTCAAGCTGAATAGACCCCCTTTGGTATCTGGCTGTTTTCACAAAAACAGCTGGAGGCTCAGAATTCCGAAATCCGGCTATCGGACTTTGAACCTCCACGAGACTTAAAATCTCTTCCCCGAGGACAAACAAATCATCAACGTTATTAGACCATATCTGAAAATTGTAATACATACTATTCGCCGTGAAGGCGTCCATATTCCAGTGGGATTCAATAACGAATTGGTTTTCCTTATTCAATCTTGCAGAAAAACTCAAAGCAAACTCAATGTTTCCGTCTGGCTGTTTTATAATGGATTTGATGAAATTCTGGCCCCGTATTTCAATTGTAGATACGGAAAGAAGCGATGCCCCCAAAAATCGGTCACAAATAAACTTGCTGTGTTCATAGACCTGATCTTCCGTCTTTATAACCATTAAGGCGCTAATGGTCTCCATATCCTTTAAATAGTCCACTGAAAAGATATCGGAGGCATTGGTAAGTTCGAGCAAATCTTTTGGTGAGGACTCAATAGTTGCTGTTTCGCCAATAACCCCCAAGGGGACAAAAGAGGACAGCGGAGTTTGGGACTTTGAAAAGGCGGACTTCTTTTTGTAATTACTGTCTTTGGTAACTTTCTTGGCCTGTTTTTTATCGAAGACATAGTTATCCTTTACACGCTTGTAATTGCGATTGCTGATCAATTGCGACAAACGGTCATTGCTTTCCAATCCACCCTTATTGGCCCCGGAAGTAGTGGTAATGGTAGGGCAGCTACTAATACCAGAACAGGCCGGGTCATCGCAATCTGCAAGCCCGTCACCATCATCGTCAATTCCGTTGGAACAATCTTCCTGGGGAACTGGTGCTACGGGACAACGGGCTCCGTCATTACTGGAACTTGAGGGCCCGAAGGCAAAAATATTTGAGGTCATTATTCCGGATTGCACCTCTTGAACGCGGCTTATTTTATAGACCGAGCCGGTTTGATTCGCGGAAACATAAAAATTACCGTCTACATCAAAATAGACAGCGCCATAGGTATAATTGAATCCCGTAAGTACAGGCACTTCGCCTAAATCCTCCACGGCCCCGGTAGTAGCAGTAACCCGGTATAAATGATTGGTCCCTTTTTCTACGGTATAGAGTTTACCATCCGCTGCATTGAATGCCCAGTCATGAATTTTTATGTTTTTGGACAAGGTATGAGAATCGACATAATCCAAATAGGTAGAAGAAGAGGGATTCAAATCAATAGAATAATAGGTACTTCCTCCTCCCTTTAGGTAATACATTCCATTAATGTTGATATCACCTACATATTTATTAGCCTGATCTGGCAGATCAGGGATGCTGAACGTATCCGTACTGTAATTTTTTCCAATCCTTACAATGGACTTGGAAGGAGTGGACAGGTATCCCCATAAGTAGCCATCTGCACTGTTGTATGCGGCCGCGTTAATAGATCCCGGGGTAATGTCTTCTTTAACCAGATATGAGCTACCTGAAGCTAAATCCAATGCATATATGTCGTTGTATTGAAATAAAAATGCACTGTAATCACAGTTAAAGGGTTCTGTTTGTGCCGTTAGGGTGTGTGTCCCTACATGCAATACCAGGCATGCAGAAATAAGCAGTGTAGCCAGGTTTGAAAGTTGCAAAATGTAATTCTGTTTCATAATAAAGATCACATAAGAGGTTAATTCCTTGCGAAATAAGTAAAGGCAAATGACTCATTTAGAGATACAAAGGCGGAGTAGCCAAGCCAAACGATGAAAAGACGTTAAGTGTAGACCAGTTGGATTCAGCTGATCCCGGTAAGTAATTTAAGGCAATGTACACCTTCAAGCTACTTTGGTCTAAGAGTGCGATATCTCGTAATCCCAATGATCAATTTTAATTTCCCACTTGCTTTTCATATTTTGCATTAATCGTTCAGAAACTTAGTATGCAGAATATCACCCGATTATTTGATTTCGCTTATTTTCAGCTTGAAAACTACAATCTTGAAAAAGCCCTGATTACCAAATACAAGGGCGAGTGGGTAGCCACTTCAAGTCAGGAGTTTATCGATAAGGCAAATGCCGTAAGCAGGGCGCTGCTGCGCATGGGTGTAAAACCAGATGACAAAATTGCCGTGATCTCCATGACCAATCGCACCGAATGGAACATCATGGACATCGGGGTCCTGCAGACAGGCGCACAAAACGTGCCGATATATCCTACCATCTCAGAAGAAGATTATGCCTATATCCTGAACCACTCAGAATCCAAATATGTATTTGTTTCCTGTGAGGAGGTTTTGGAAAAGGTAAAAGCAATTCAGGATCAGGTACCTTCCCTTGTGGACGTATATTCCTTTGACGAATTACCAGACTGCAAAAACTGGCGAGAACTGCTTACCCTGGGTGCTGACGAGAGCAACCAGCCAGAGGTTGAAGCGAGAAAGGATGCCGTAAAACCGGAGGACCTGGCCACATTGATTTATACTTCGGGAACTACCGGGAAACCCAAGGGCGTAATGCTATCCCACTGGAACATAGTCTCCAACACCCTTGCCAGTAAATCACGGGTTCCCTTTGAACAAGGGGCTAGTGCACTTAGTTTTTTACCGATTTGCCACATTTTTGAACGTATAATACTCTACTTGTATATCTATTGTGGCATTACGGTTTATTTTGCCGAAGGCCTGGATAAAATCGGGGATAACCTGAAAGAGGTAAAACCCAATGTCATGACTGTGGTCCCACGTTTACTTGAGAAGGTATACGACAAGATTATTGCTAAAGGTGCAGAACTTACAGGCATCAAAAAGAGTTTGTTCTTCTGGGCGGTGGAACTGGGGCTGAAATATGAACCCTATCAGGCCAATGGCTGGTGGTACGAAAAGAAATTGGGCTTGGCCAGGAAACTTATTTTCAGTAAATGGAAGGAGTCCCTGGGCGGGAATCTGGAGACCATGGTGTCTGGCAGTGCAGCACTACAACCCCGACTAGCCCGGGTTTTCGGAGCAGCCGGTATGCCGGTTATGGAGGGATATGGCCTTACCGAAACCTCGCCGGTGATCTCTGTGACCGACCAGCGAAATGCCGGTTGGAAAATTGGTTCTGTAGGCCGGATCATTGATGGTGTGGAAGTGAAGATTGCTGATGACGGGGAAATTCTCTGCAAAGGACCGAATGTTATGATGGGCTACTACAAGGATCCGGAAAAAACGGCAGAAGTAATCAAGGATGGCTATTTCCATACAGGAGATATTGGAGAAATTGATGCGGAAGGCTTTTTGCGAATAACAGACCGTAAGAAGGAAATGTTTAAGACTTCAGGGGGGAAATACGTGGCTCCCCAGCTCCTGGAAAACCGTTTTAAGCAATCGCGTTTTATAGAACAGATCATGGTAGTGGGAGAAGGCGAAAAGATGCCGGCTGCCCTGATACAACCGAATTACGAATTTCTCTATGAATGGGCAAACCGACATAACATCACCCTGGGCGAAAATTCAGATATCGTGCTGAATAAGAGGGTGTTGGACCGATTTCAAAAGGAAGTTGATCAAGCCAACGAGAGTTTTGCCAAATGGGAAAAGGTAAAACAATTCCGCCTTACACCCGATACGTGGACGGTTGATGATGGTCACCTTACCCCTACCATGAAGCTTCGCCGAAAGATCATCAAGGATAAATATCTGCACCTCTACAACGATATTTACGGCCACTAATCCCCGCTTTTAAAAAGTGCTGAACTTTAAACAAATTTATTATGCATGCATAATAAATTTTTGTATCTTTGGGAGCAGAATTGTTTCCCATGAAGGACATCACTATAGATTACGCCCTTAGAGCCACATGGCAGGCTGTAGCCCGTATGTACAATGAAGAAGCCAAGAAATTCGGGGCTACTATGGCGGTTGGGTTTACACTCCTCAGCATTGACCCAAAGATAGGCACACCCTCTACCTCTCTGGGGCCTAAAATGGGGATGGAAGCTACTAGCTTGTCCCGCATTCTAAAAAGTATGGAAGAAAAGGGCCTTATCGAGAGAAGGCCGAATCCAAAAGATGGGCGTGGGGTGTTGATACACCTGACTCCTTTTGGACTGGAAAAGCGGGAGGATTCCAAGGCCGTGGTACTTCTATTCAATGACGCGGTTAAATCACGTGTTAGCCAGGAAAAGTTAGACCATTTTTTTGAGGTCGTGGAAAATATAAACCAACTGATAGCAGAAAAGAAAATATACCTGCAGGACACCCCTAAAAACTGAGTGAACCAAGACTGAATATGAAAAAGCACATTAAGAAAGTCGCTGTAATCGGCTCCGGAATTATGGGAAGTGGTATTGCCTGCCACTTTGCCAATATTGGAGTGGAAGTACTCCTCCTGGATATCGTACCCAGGGAGCTAAACGAAAAAGAGGTCAAGAAAGGGCTTAGTCTCGAAGATAAGGCAGTACGCAACCGCCTGGTCAATGAGGCGCTGGCCAAAGCGCTTAAGTCCAAACCCTCTCCTATTTATCATTCAAAATTTGCCAGTCGTATCACCACCGGCAACCTGGAAGACGATATTTCCAGGATAGCAGGTGTAGACTGGATCATCGAAGTGGTTGTAGAACGGCTCGATATCAAGAAAAAGGTATTCGAACAAGTTGAAAAATACCGAACCCCGGGGACATTGATAACCTCCAATACCTCAGGGATTCCTATCGCTTTTATGAGTGAGGGAAGAAGTGAAGATTTCCAACAAAACTTCTGTGGAACCCATTTCTTCAATCCACCCAGGTACCTGAAACTTTTCGAAATTATTCCCGGTCCAAAGACCGATCCGGAGGTCCTTGCATTCCTGAACAGCTATGGCGAACAGTTCCTTGGTAAAACCTCGGTATTAGCCAAGGATACTCCTGCTTTTATTGGGAACCGTATCGGGATTTTTAGCATCATGAGTCTTTTTCATGCCGTTAAGGAAATGGGGCTTACCGTGGAAGAAGTAGACAAGCTTACAGGTCCTGTTATCGGTCGACCGAAATCAGCTACCTTCAGAACAGTTGATGTAGTTGGCCTGGACACCCTGATCCACGTAGCCAACGGGATTGGAGAAAACTGCCCTGAGGACGAGCAGCATGCGCTCTTTCAACTTCCAGAGTTTATAAAGACCATGTCAGACAACCAATGGCTCGGTAGTAAAACGGGACAGGGATTTTACAAAAAAATAAAGAACGACAAGGGCAAAAGCGAGATCCTTACCCTCGATCTGAACAGCATGGAATACCGCTCAAAGAAGCGCGCCAACTTTGCTTCCCTGGAGCTTACCAAGCCCATAGATGCGGTAATTGACCGCTTTACGGTATTGATTAAAGGCAAGGACAAGGCAGGAGAATTCTACCGAAAGAGCTTCGGGGCCCTTTTTGCTTATGTGACACATCGAATCCCTGAAATAACGGATGAGCTCTTTAAGATCGATGATGCCATGAAGGCGGGCTTCGGATGGGAGCATGGCCCTTTCCAAATCTGGGACGCCATCGGGCTTGAAAAAGGATTACAACTTATTGAGGAAGCCGGGCAGCAACCGGCCAGCTGGGTGGAAGAAATGCAGGCAGCTGGTATAAACGGTTTCTACAGCGTACAGGACGGGGCAACCTATTATTATGACATTCCTGCTAAAAAGCAGGCTAAAAAACCCGGACAGGATGCCTTTATTATCCTGGATAACATCCGGAAATCGAATGAGGTCTTTAAGAACAGTGGTGTTGTTGTAGAAGATCTAGGCGATGGCATACTGAATTGCGAGTTCCAGTCGAAAATGAACACCATAGGTGGTGATGTTATCGCCGGATTGAACAAAGCGATTGACCTGGCTGAAAAAGACTTCCAGGGACTGGTTATAGGTAATCAGGCAGCCAATTTTTCGGTGGGAGCCAACATTGCCATGATATTTATGATGGCCGTGGAACAGGAATACGATGAGCTAAACATGGCCGTCAAAATGTTCCAGGACACCATGATGCGCATGCGTTACTCAGCTATTCCAACCGTAGCTGCCCCGCATGGTATGTGCCTGGGCGGAGGATGTGAATTATCCTTACATGCAGATAAGGTAGTGGCAGCGGCTGAAACCTACATTGGTTTGGTCGAGTTTGGGGTCGGTGTTATCCCGGGAGGCGGAGGCTCCAAGGAAATGGCCCTTCGTGCTTCTGACACTTTCAGGAAAAACGACGTGGAGCTCAACACACTGCAGGAATACTTCCTGACTATTGGCATGGCCAAGGTATCCACATCAGCCTATGAGGCATTTGACCTGGGCATCCTGCAAAAAGGCAAGGATGTGGTAGTGGTGAACAAGGACCGTCAGATCGCTGCAGCCAAGGCCCATGCCAGGATCATGGCCGAGGCCGGTTACACCCAGCCCATAAGAAGAAAGGATGTAAAGGTGCTCGGAAAACAAGCACTGGGAATGTTCCTCGTGGGAACGGATTCCATGGAAGCAGCCCACTATATCTCAGAACACGATAAAAAAATTGCCAATAAACTGGCCTATGTAATGGCCGGGGGAGACCTTTCAGAAGCCTCCTATGTTAGTGAACAATATCTGCTTGATATTGAACGGGAAGCTTTCCTTTCTCTTTGTACGGAACGAAAAACACTGGAACGTATCCAGCACATGCTTAAAACTGGTAAACCCTTAAGAAATTGATCATGAGAACAGCATATATCGTAAAAGCATACCGAACAGCCGTTGGAAAAGCCCCCAGAGGCCTCTTCCGATTCAAGAGACCTGATGAGCTGGCGGCAGAAACAATCGCCCATATGATGAATGAGGTGCCAGAACTCGATAAAAAGCGTATCGATGATGTAATCGTGGGTAACGCCATGCCCGAAGCAGAGCAGGGACTGAATATGGCCCGCCTGATATCGCTGATGGGGTTGGAAATAGAGGATGTGCCTGGGGTAACCGTAAATCGTTATTGTGCCTCCGGAATAGAAACTATAGGAATTGCCACAGCTAAGATACAGGCCGGTATGGCCGATTGTATCATTGCCGGAGGAGCAGAAAGCATGAGCTATATCCCCATGGGGGGCTATAAACCAACCCCAGATTATCAGACTGCCAAGGAAGGCAACGAAGATTACTACTGGGGAATGGGACTTACAGCGGAAGCGGTTGCGGAACAATTCAAGGTGTCCCGGGAAGACCAGGATGAGTTTGCCTATAATTCCCATATGAAAGCACTGGCTGCACAGAAGGAAAATCGCTTTCAGGAGCAGATCGTGCCAATCGAGGTGGAACACACCTTTGTGAACCCGGCTGGCAAAAAAGAAAGCAAATCGTATACGGTAAGTCAGGATGAAGGCCCAAGAGCCGATACCTCCCTGGAAGCCCTCGGCAGGCTGAGGCCCGTATTCGCAGCCAATGGAAGCGTTACCGCAGGGAATTCCTCCCAAATGAGCGACGGGGCCGCATTCGTCCTGGTGATGAGCGAAGAACTCGTAAAAGAATTGAAATTGGAACCCATTGCCCGGTTGGTGAATTATGCGGCCGCCGGAGTAGAACCCAGAATAATGGGGATTGGTCCCGTAAAAGCGGTGCCCAAAGCACTGAAACAAGCTGGTCTTGAGCAAAAGGATGTGGAATTGATTGAACTCAATGAGGCTTTCGCTTCTCAATCACTTGCCGTAATCCGGGAACTTAAATTGAATCCGGATATTGTGAATGTTAACGGTGGTGCTATTGCCCTTGGCCATCCACTGGGGTGTACCGGCGCAAAACTTTCTGTACAACTGTTCGATGAAATGCGAAAACGCAAAATGAATGGTAAATACGGAATGGTAACCATGTGTGTGGGAACCGGACAGGGAGCTGCCGGGATCTATGAATTTTTAAATTAATCAGTCAAAAAAAAACTATGAGTACAGAAGTAATGGACAAGGAGATTCTTAGAGGAGGGCAATTCCTCGTTAAAGAAACCCGGTGTGAGGATGTATTTACACTGGAAGACCTGAATGAAGAACAACAAATGATGCGCGATAGCACCAAGGAGTTTGTAGACCGAGAAATCTGGAACCACTGGGAACGCTTTGAACAAAAAGATTACGCCTACACCGAGGCGTGCATGCGCAAAGCCGGGGAACTTGGATTCCTCAGTATTTCAGTCCCTGAAGCTTACGGGGGTATGGGAATGGGTTTTGTAGATACCATGCTGGTCTGTGATTATATCTCGGGAGCAACCGGATCCTTCAGTACGGCATTTGGTGCTCATACCGGGATAGGAACCATGCCTATTACACTTTACGGTACGGAAGAACAGAAAAAGAAATACGTGCCCAAACTGGCCTCCGGTGAATGGTTTGGCGCCTATTGCCTGACCGAACCCGGGGCAGGTTCCGATGCCAATTCAGGCAAGACAAAAGCGGTGCTTTCGAAAGATGGTAAATACTATTCCATTACCGGGCAAAAAATGTGGATCTCCAACGCCGGTTTCTGCAACTTGTTTATCGTTTTCGCGCGTATTGAGGACGACAAATATATCACCGGTTTTATCGTTGAGAATGATCCTGAAAACGGAATTACCCTTGGGGATGAGGAAAAGAAACTGGGAATCCACTCCTCCTCTACCCGACAGGTATTCTTCAACGAAACCAAGGTGCCGGTAGAGAATATGCTTTCAGAGCGTGGCAATGGATTTAAAATTGCCATGAACGCGCTGAATGTAGGCCGTATTAAACTGGCTGCAGCCTGCCTGGAAGCGCAGCGCCGGGTAACCAATGAGGCGGTTCGCTATGCCAATGAGCGCATACAGTTTAAAACACCCATAATGAATTTCGGAGCCATAAAAGCGAAAATCGCACTGATGGCAACTAATGCCTATGCAGGAGAATCTGCCTGCTATCGGGCAGCCAAGAACATTGAGGACCGTATTGCCATACGTGTTGCCAAAGGGAACCCGCATCAGGAAGCCGAGCTCAAAGGCGTAGAGGAATACGCCATTGAATGTTCCATCTTAAAAGTTGCGGTATCCGAAGATGTACAGCAGACTACGGATGAAGGCATACAAGTTTTCGGAGGTATGGGCTTTAGTGCAGACACCCCTATGGAGTCTGCCTGGCGAGATGCCCGTATTTCAAGGATTTATGAAGGGACAAATGAAATCAACCGGATGCTGGCAGTAGGCATGCTGGTAAAAAAGGCGATGCGGGGCCATGTGGACCTGCTGGGGCCTGCCACAGCAGTAGGGGAAGAATTAATGGGAATTCCTTCTTTTGAGACTCCGGACTTTTCAGCGCTGTTTTCAGAAGAGAAGGACCTGATAGCACGGCTTAAAAAGGTATTCCTTATGGTAGCCGGAAGTGCCGTGCAAAAATTTGGACCGGATCTGGAAAAACACCAGCAGTTGTTGCTGGCTGCCGCAGATATACTGATCGAAATCTATTTGGCAGAATCTACCCTCCTTCGCACGGAAAAAAATGCCAAACGATTTGGTGAAGAAGCACAGGAAGCCCAGATTGCCATGGCTAAATTATACCTGTACAATGCGGTAGACCTTACTATCCAGCGTGCAAAAGAAGCCATTGTTTCCTTTACAGAAGGCGATGAGCAACGTATGATGCTTATGGGCCTAAAACGATTTACCAAATACATAAATCAACCCAATGTGGTGCAACTAAGGACGATCATAGCGGACAAGGTGGCATCAGAAAATGGGTATACCTTTGACTAATCAGGTGACTGATGCTTCCCTCTTGGGAAAACAAAAACCGCTCCAAAAGGAGCGGTTTTTTCATGCCTTTTAAACTTTATTATTCAGTCACTAAATGTCCGTAACGCTCGGCGTACTCGAGCATCTGGGCTTCGAAACTTTCCGGTTGCTTTAACACGATATCGGTTATTTCTCCTGCATCATTTAAGACAGGTTCCAGAACCGGATTCACAAATCCGCTGTATGGAGCCGAGGTAAATTGTTTGTTGCGTTCAAGTACCTCAGCATGTAATTCCTGGTCTACCTTAACACCATATCCTTCTACCAAATCCTGTACAGCCTGGAAATCCCCTTCAGACTTTATTCGCTGTGTTTCCCGCAGAAGCTGCCCGAAAAGCTCACGGAGCTTTTCATAATCATTGATGTTGTAATAGGTCTTTCCGTCCCGTTCAACTTTTTCAATCACATTATCAGCAGCACCTTTCTCAAAGGCCCATGCTGATACCCATTGGCGGTTAACCATATGGTCTTCCTCAATGTCATCTCCGAGCTCAATTCGAATGAGTTGGGTTACCAGGCCATTCCGGATATAGCCATCATAGGCTGCCATGCCAAGCTTCATATAATCATCAACAAGTCCCAGTTCCTGAATTTTCGGATCCATAAGATAATACAGGGCTACCAGGTCTGCACGACCTTCCTCCAGGGTAGAACGGTAATTCTTTAAGGTCTCCTTGGGTTGTCCAACTCCAGGGTTGATTTGTCCGGACGCATGTCCTACCACTTCATGCAGTGCCGTATGCAACTTGTCACCCAACTCCCCATAGGCCATTTCAAGGGCTACTTCCTCATCGTCATGGGCAAATTCTCGTAGACGACCACTTCCGCCAGCATTATTGTATGCATCAATAATATTTCCCAGGGAAACAGACTTGCTGCCGTGTTTTGCGCGAATCCAGTTGTTATTGGGGAGGTTTACCCCAATTGGCGTGCTGGGTGAAGCATCCCCAGCTTCCCCGGCAACGACTACGGTTTTGTAGGATACCCCAACAACATTCTTCTTTTTATGTTCTTCCATCAAGGGCGCATTATCTTCAAACCATTGGGCATTCTCAGACAAAACTGCCATCTGCCTTGACATTTCAAAATCCTTGATCTCAATCATGCTCTCATAAGATCCTTTGTATCCTTTGGGGTCATTATATACCTCAACGAATCCCATGATCCAATCGATATTACCCTCAGTAGAATTCACCCAGGAAATGGCGTATTCGTCCCAGGTATCGAGGCTACCGGTCTTGTAGTATTCTATCAGCAGCTTAAGTGTGTTGGCCTGCTTCTCATTTTCAGATACTTCAACTGCTTTTTCCAGCCATTTTATTATTTCTGAAATTGCAGCTCCATACATGCCATCTGCCTTGTACACCTTCTCAACCAATTGCCCGTTCTCGCGGACCAGTTTGGTATTCAGACCAATTTCAATTGGTTCTTCTGCACTGCCTTTGTCCATCTTCGCATAAAAAGCATCTACTTCGGCATCAGTAATATCCGGATCGTAAAAATTAACCGCTGAAGCGGCTACATTATCCACACCTTTCTTCTTGTTTACCTTCTTGGCATCAGCCTCATTAAAAATAACGGCAAGCGCCTCTGAATTAAGTTCGGCATCCGTTTCCTTAAGCAGGTAATTGAGGTATTCCTCAGAAAATCCTGGTTTCAGTTTATCATTGGAATAGTGGTGGTGTATGCCATTGGAAAACCATACCCTTTTCATATACACTTCAAATTCCTTCCAGTCGGTGGTAGTCTTGTCCCCTTCAAAGCTTGTATAAACTTGTTCCAGGGCTTTACGGATATCCAGGTTGTGTCGATAGTTTTGAGCCCACATGATATCCCGTCCTGCAAGTCCGGCTTCTGTCAGGTAGTAGACTAACTTTTTCTCCTTCAGGCTGAGCTCATCAAAACCGGGTACCTGATATCGTAAAATACGCAGATCGGCGAATTGATCCACCACATATTCAAAGCCTTTTTCTTCAGCAACCACAGGCTTATCTGCCTCCGGTCCCTGCTTGCATGACCATGCCAGGGCGAGGGCAAGTCCCACCCCTAAAAACTGACTGATTCTCATTTTAATTTGGATTTTTGTTCGTTCTGCAAAGGTAGTCAAACCCCCTTAAATTTGCACCCTGAAAGCCCATAGGATTTATATGGTTACGCTGGCTAGGTTAGCCTTAAAATGAACCCAAAACATAAAATAATAAGATTGAAAAAGGGCCAGCTGATCAGCCCTCCATAATACCCTAATAGACCGCTTGCCGAACCTTCTCTGCCGAAGCTTTGTTAGAGAAATTTACGGCACATTCAATTAGAGCCAGATGGGAATAGGCCTGGGGGAAATTCCCCAAAAGCCGTTTGGACTTGAAATCGATATCCTCACTAAAGAGCCCCAGGTGATTGCTATACCCTAAAATCTTATCGAATAAGGCCTGCGCTTTTTCTTCTTCTCCTATCTTGAAAAGGGCGTTGATAAACCAGAAGGTGCAGATGGTGAATGAAGAAGAAGGCAAACCAAAATCATCCTCATTCTTATATCGATAAAGCAGCCCATCATTACTCAGATGCTTTTCAATTGCCTTCACCGTACTTACATAGCGGGGATCTTTGGCTTCGATAAACCCGTATTGTTCCATAAGCAGCACAGAAGCGTCGAGGTCGTTTGAACCATACGACTGCACAAATGCTTTTACGTTTTCATTCCAGGCATTTTCATGAATATCCTCCCTGATCGTCTCTTCCAGGGCATTCCATTTTTCCAGCTTACGGGTTTTCTTTAAAATTTTAGCCACTTTGATCGCGCGGTCCACCGCCACCCAACACAGCACTTTGGAAAAAGTAAAGTGCCGGTCTTCCGTACGGAATTCCCAGATTCCTTTGTCTTTTTCATGCCAGTGTTTCTCTACGATCCATACAATCCCTTTGGTAATACCCCATAGCTCCTCCCCATTCTCAATATTGGTGCTAAAGCGTCCCAATTGCTGGTGGATCACATCCATAAGGATGCCATAGATATCATTTTGTGTTTGGCGATATGCGGCATTGCCTATCCGTACCGGACTTGAATTCTCATATCCTTTCAGATGCCCCAGGGTATGTTCAGTAAGTTTTTTCTCCTTATTGATCCCATACATGATCTGCAGCTTTTCGTCCTTTTGAGGGATAAGATCGATGATGAACTGCAAATAGCGCCTGGATACATTTTCATGTCCCAGGTTGGCCATTACCTTGATCACCATGGATGCATCCCTGATCCAGCAAAAGCGATAATCCCAGTTGCGTACTTCTCCAATGGTCTCCGGAAGAGAGGTAGTAGCTGCTGCCAGTACTGCCCCGGTCTTGTCGTAGCTAAGCAGCTTCAATGTCAGGGCACTTCGGTTAATTGCAGAATTATATTTCTGATAACTCGGTGTTTTGTTACTCCAGTTGAGCCAGTATACTTTGGTACGTTCCTGCTCCAGGTAAACAGATTTGGTTGTGGGCTGAAAGATCTTCTCGTTATAGGCCACAAGAAAAAAACCGTCTTTGCTAACTTCCAGTTCACGTCCCTCTACAACAGCATTTTTATTAAAGGAGGTATACAAGAACAACGTTTCAAATTTGACCGCGTGGGTAAGGCTGGAAACAAATTGGTTTTTTACATAGGTTTGTGTTTCTCCAACGGCATAGCCCAGTTTGGGATCGTATTTAACCCGAAACTTCGGTTTGCCAGAGATATGGCGTATATATCGCATGATCTCAGGAGGACTGTGATATGTGCCGTTGTACTTGTGGTAACGCGGCATGAAATCTCTTAATTCGAAGACATCCTCTCCTTTACTGAATCTGGTGATCAAAAGGGCGGTCCCTTTTTTGTAGCGTTGACTGATCTGATAGCCATCATCGACAAGAATTTCAAAACTTCCGCCTATTTCCTCATCCAGCAATTTGGCAAAAACGGAGGAAGAATCGAATTCGGGCAGGCAACACCAGTCCAGTGATCCCGTCCTTGAAATCAAGGCAGAACTCCTGCAATTTCCAATCATTCCGTAATCCAGGTTATCCATCTTTAAGGAATCGCTAAATATGTGTTTATAATTGTTATTGAGGTTCAAATTGGCGAAATTTAGAGAAATTTAAACCAAAAGACGATAAAACTGCTGAATTCATGGGCAAAACTATCATTATATCAAATAGACTACCCGTTCAATTGCAAATTGGCAATGGAAGTATCACTGCATTGCCAAGTGTGGGAGGGCTTGCTACAGGGATGAAATCTGTACATTCTGGAAGCGATAGTCTTTGGATTGGATGGAGCGGCCTTACCGATGAGGAAATTCCCGAAGGTATGGGCTCTAAAATTGATGACGCCCTTGCCAAACACGGAGCGCTACAGGTCCCTTTGAATGAGGCAGAAGTAGAAGGTTTTTATTTTGGCTTTAGCAACCGCACCATTTGGCCCCTTTTCCACTATTTTATGGAATATTCTGAATTTGAGTTAGAAAACTGGGTGGCCTACTGTGAGGTAAATCAAAAATTTGCAGACGTTGTTCTTGAAAAGGCCGATGAAGGCGACATTATCTGGGTACATGACTATCAGTTGATGCTGGTACCCGCCATGATAAGGGAGCAACGCCCCGATGTATCCATCGGATTTTTCCTGCATATCCCCTTCCCTTCTTACGAAATTTTCCGAACCCTTCCCTGGCGGGAACAGATTTTGGATGGTTTGCTGGGATCGGACCTGATAGGATTTCACACCTATGATTACGAAAGGCATTTCCTCAGTTCGGTGCGCAGACTAAAGGGTTTAGAGGTAAGCTACAATGAGATTTATGTAGACAACCGCGTGGCCAAGGTTGATTCTTTCCCAATGGGAATTGATTATGATAAATTCCATCAGGCTGCAAAAAAGCAGGGAACCTCTAAAAAGAAAGATCAATCAGACCTGCAGCGACGCCTGGACCTACACCGGGAAACCGCACCGAATAGTAAATTAATTCTGTCTATTGACCGCCTGGACTATACCAAGGGGATAGCCAAGCGCCTGCATGCTTTTCTTTATTTCCTGAACAAATATCCCGAGTACAAGGAAAAGGTTCGCCTGATTATACTAGCCGTGCCGTCACGATCTAACGTGCCCCAGTATCAGCTACTGAAAAAGGAAGTGGACGAACTGGTAGGCCGTATCAATGGAGAATTGGCCACCGTAAGCTGGACGCCAATCTGGTACTTTTACCGTTCGGTTCCCTTTGAAAATCTTATCAACCTCTATACCTCTAGTGATATTGCCTGGCTCACACCCATACGCGACGGCATGAACCTGGTGGCAAAAGAATATATCGCATCCAGGACCGATCAGTCCGGGGTATTGATCCTGAGTGAAATGGCTGGAGCAGCCAACGAAATGAATGAAGCACTTTTGATCAACCCCAATAATTTTGAGGAAATTGCAGACACCATGTACTATGCTATCAATATGCCCCTTGAGGAACAGCAGGCCCGTAATACCTTGCTCCAAAAAAGACTGGAACGATATAATGTAGAAAAATGGGCCAATGATTTCATGGATTCCTTAAAGGAAATGCCTGAAAAAGCGGCTGCATCGATAACTCGCCTGCTAAAAGGTCAGATCTGGGATAACATGATGAGCAGCTACCAAATCGCTCAAAAACGTTTGTTTTTCCTGGACTATGATGGAACCCTTACCGGTTTTAAGAACGACCCGCAACATGCAGCACCCGATAGTCGCCTGTTTGATCTGTTGGATCGGTTAAGCGAACCGGAAGAAAATGTGGTTTATCTGATCAGTGGTCGGGACAAAGACACGTTCCAAAAGTGGTTTGGCCACAAGAACTACAATATGATCGTTGAGCACGGTGTGTGGATATCAGAAAATGGCGAAGGCTTTCGCATGATGGAACAGGTAAAGAAGGACTGGATGGATAAAATCCGGCCGGTCCTGGAATCCTTTGTTGACCGAACCCCCGGCTCTTTTATTGAGGAAAAGAACTATTCGCTCGCCTGGCACTACAGGCAGACCGATCCCGATTTCGGAAACAAAAGGGCTACGGAGCTTACGACGGTAGTTACCAGCCTTATTGGTACGGATAATATCACCTTACTATCCGGAAACAAGGTCCTGGAAATCAAAAGTGGAAATGTGAATAAGGGACGAGCCTGTAGCCAGGTCCTGGCGCGGGGAAACTACGATTTTGTCTTTGCTATTGGGGACGATACCACAGATGAATTCATGTTCGAGGAACTTCCTGATAGTACCTTCACGGTAAAAGTAGGCCGGGAGAAAACCAATGCACGCTTCTATATCGAAAATAACCGCAAGGTGCGGGACCTTTTAGCCGGTTTTATTAATGTATAGCCTTTTTGTTTATGACGAATAAATCCAAAGCCGCATTATTTATTATCCTTCTTTTCTTCTCGTTTGAATTATCCGCCCAATCGGATACTGAAGTATTTCTCGTACCGCTTAAGGTAAATGAAGGCGCATTATCCGTGGGTACTGCAGAGAACATTTCCAATAACCCGGGTTATGATAACCAGCCTTCTTTCTACAATGATAACGTAGTACTTTTCGCTTCCACCCGTTCCGGGCAAACCGATATTGCCCGATACGCTCTGAACAGAAAGGAGAAATCATGGGTTTCTGACACACCTGATGCCAGCGAATATTCTCCGTTGAAGATCCCCGGCAAAAAGCAGGTTTCCGCCATCCGCCTGCAAAATGATGGCCTGCAGCGACTTTATAGCTATCCCTTTGAAGAGGGAAAACCTAAAGAACTCCTGCCCGATCTGAAAGTAGGCTACCATGTCTGGTATTCAAAAGACATGATCGTTTGTACGGTTTTGGTGGACAACCGCATGGATTTGGTTGTGGCCGACCTTAAAACGAAAAATAACTATACCGTCTACAAAAACGTGGGGCGCTCCCTTCATAAAATCCCGAACAGCCAACTGGTTAGTTTTATAAGTCGGGAAGGGGATCGATATACCGTAAAATCCCTGAATCCCGTTTCAGGAGCTTCCCAAAAAATTGCCGAACTGCCGGATGCTGTTCAGGATTATTGCTGGTTGCTCAACGGCACCTTAGTGGTAGGCAAGGGAAGCCAGTTATTGGGTTTACGTCCAGGGCTATCAACCGAATGGCAGGTACTTCACAGTTTTAAGAACCCGGATATCGGGAAGATCAGCCGAGTTGCGGTAAACAGTCTGTCTACCTATTTGGCCCTTGTGGCTGAAACCTCTCCTGTGGTACCGGTTCAAGCCCAACTGGAAGCCTATAATGCCCGTGACATAGAAGATTTCTTAACTCCTTATGCTGAGAATGTTCAGGTTTTTGATTATCCGGAGGTATTGTTGTACCAGGGAAAAGAATCCATGCGGAATCGCTACAGTAGCTTATTTGATCGCACAACCGATTTGCATTGCGAATTAGTAAACAGGATTGTTTTAGGAAACAAGGTGATTGATGAAGAATCTGTAACCGCCAATGGCAGACAATTTCGTGCTATAGCGATCTATGAAATTAATAATGGTAAAATTTCAAAAGTCACCTTAATTCGATGAAATTTCTGCATGACAATGGCCGGGTGGAGGCTTTTAGTGACGGCGTATTTGCGTTTGCAGCTACTCTTATGGTGGTGTCTCTTGATCTCAACCAGAGTTTTGTGCTGATGGAGTCTAAAGTCAGCAGTTTTGTCAGTTTTGGGGTAAGTTTCTTTGTACTTGTAATGCTTTGGAAAGTACATTATAACTTTTTCAGGCGAACAAAATATATGGATGACTGGATCATCACCTTCAACGCCATCCTCCTTTTTGTTGTACTGTACTATGTTTTTCCACTGAAGTCCCTTATAAATTCATTTCTTGGAAAAGAACCGATCACTATGGAGGGACTGGCCAGCTTGTTTAAGCTATACAGTGGTGGTTTTTTAATGATATTCCTTAGCCTGACCCTAATGTACTTCCGAGCCTATAAAAAAACCAAATCCATGGATAAGGCACTGACCCTGTTATTCTATGCCCGGCATTTTACCATTTATGTGGGAGTGGCAGTACTGTCCATAGCATTGTCCGGTTTCAAAATTGGCATTACCTTTGGCCTTCCGGGCGTAATTTATATCTTGCTGGGGCCCCTGTGCTACTGGCATGCCCAATGGTTTGAAAAAAAATTTAGCTTCCCTCTCTCATGAAAAACATTTTACCCATTCTATTTGCCTTTTGCGGACTAACAGCTATGTCTCAGCAACAAACGGATCTTTATGATATTATTGATGCTATTTCTGCAGACCGCATCCAACAGGATATTACTACCCTGGCTAATTTTGGCACCCGGCATACCCTGAGCGATACCCTATCACAAACCCGTGGTATCGGTGCGGCGCGTCGTTGGATCAAAGGAGAATTTGACCAGATTTCGTCAGAATGCGGGGATTGTCTTGAGGTTTTTTACCAGAAAGACCTTATAAAAAAAGGGGATAACCAGCGAATTGTAAAAGACGTGTGGGTAGTGAATGTTGTAGCCATCCAATGGGGCGCTAAAAACCCGAATAGTTTCATAATCATGAGCGGGGATATCGATTCCCGGGTTAGCGATCCCACAGATTATACCTCAGATTCCCCGGGGGCCAATGACAATGCAAGCGGTATGGCTGGTACCATTGAAGCGGCTCGGGTACTCAGTAAATATAAGTTCGACAACAGCGTCATCTATGTGGGCCTTTCCGGAGAAGAACAGGGGTTATATGGTGGCAAAGGGCTTGCGGCCTATGCGAAAGAACGGGAATGGGACATTATCGGGATCCTGAATAACGATATGATCGGAAATATCCGCGGGGTAGATGGCGTAGTAAGCAACCGGGACTTCCGGATCTTTTCCGAGCCGGTTCCACCTACCGAAACCGAAAGACAAAGGAGAAGTCGCAGGTTTTACGGTGGCGAAGTAGATGGAATCTCCAGACAATTGGCGCGCTATGTCTATAAAAATACACGGGATTACATGCCCGAAATGAATCCCATGCTTATTTATCGCCTGGACCGATTTG
>CAJHYA010000317.1_pt1 | contig 25032 bp, 19 predicted proteins | sample 9198611 | NCBI WGS metagenome assembly CAJHYA01 (sample SAMEA7708353, study PRJEB35096) | sediment metagenome | biome: marine neritic benthic zone biome [ENVO:01000025]; feature: sediment [ENVO:00002007]; material: shallow marine sediment [ENVO:03000034] sea grass bed [ENVO_01000059] ... | reverse complement strand
TTATCAAAAGAGCGTAGCCTTTTCCAAAGAACTCTATAATCAGAAAGAGAAACTGGATCGTGAACAATTGAAAATTCTGCTAAACCTGTTTGATAAGAACTACCAGCAGTTGCAGTTTTACGATAAGCAGGTGGAAATCCGGCAGCAAAAACGTGATTTGGGTTTTACAGAGGAGATCACCTTCTACGATATATATTCCAACCTGGGCCTGCATCGCAAGGCCATGAGATATTATATTGATGAGGAGAAAAAGAAAATAGCCGATGACGATTATTTTGCCCGTGCTCAGTACAATAACAATATTGGTAACTACCTGCGGCTCGATCGATCTGCTTCCACCGCAATCTCCATATTTACCAAGGCAAAAGGTTTTGTAAACGTCTTTCTGAATGACCAGAGTCGCACTAAGAGCGAAGAACAGATTGCTAACGCTAACTTACTCTTAGGCATTATTGAGGGCAACATCGGTAAGTGTTATGTGCAATTGCAAGAATATGAGGAAGCCATTACCCATCTGGAGGAAGGGCTAAACGGAATTAAAGAAAATAAGGAAAACAAGTATTCCCCTGACGAGGTGGAGAGCACCCTGGCCTTGGCAGAAAGTCATATTGAGTTAGGGAATTATCAGCTTGCCAGGGAGTTACTGGAAGGCTCTTTGGATTACAGTGATATTAATCATCGCAAAAAACGTCACCGTCTCTATGCCCTGTATTATGACCGAATTGGAGATTATGAAAATGCCAGCATTTACCTCAAGAAGATTACGCGTATTGCAGACTCTCTGGATCTGGCATATGATTCGCTTAAAAAACAACAACTTGCGGTAGTAGCCGGGTATGACATTGCTAATAAGAAGAGGGAGCTGGATCAGCAGAAGATCTTAAACGAACAATTTAAAAGGAATATGGAGGCCCAGGACGAGAAGATCAATCTCGTCTTTATCTCCCTGATCTTTACCCTTCTCGGTTTTGCTGGTCTGGTGTATGCTTATCTGAAAAGTATAAAAAACCAGCGCTTGATCGCAGAACAAAACCATATTATTGAGGCTTCTTTGGTTGAAAAAGATTCCCTGCTCAAGGAAATCCACCACCGGGTTAAAAATAACCTGCAGATGGTTTCCAGTCTCCTCAGCCTGCAAACTAAAAACACCCGTAGTAAAGCGGCGATTGAGGCCCTGGAAGAGGGTAAAAGCCGGGTAAAGGCCATGGCTCTTATCCATCAGAAGCTTTATCAGAATGATGACCTTTCCGTTATTGAAATGCAGGGGTATATCGAAAGCCTTGTAAACAGTGTACAATCGGTATTTAAGAAAGGGGGCCACAACATCAACATTACCATAGATGCGGAAGGTGTGGAACTGGATATTGACCGGGCCATTCCCTTTGGACTTATCTTAAACGAATTGGTTTCCAATTCCTTCAAGTATGCTTTCCCCACCGACAAAGAAGACGGTAAGATCTACATCCATCTTCGTAAAACCGGGGACCAGGGATTCTTTGAATATATGGATAATGGGGTGGGCCTTCCGGAGGATACCGATGAAAGGGCAAGTGCCTCCATGGGCATTCGCCTGATGAATCGACTGGTAAATCAGTTGCAGTCCACACTGAATGTAGATAAAACCACAGAAGGCGTTCGTTTTTGGTTCAATTTTAAATAACTTTAAAGAACCAAAATCCGTACTCATGAAAATTTCTTTTCTCGGTCATGCCACAATCCTCGTGGAGACCAATGGACATTCCATTTTAATCGATCCGTTCATTACAGGTAACGAAAAAGCCACGGGTAAAGTGGATATCGAAACCCTGAAGCCCAATTTCATTCTGTTGACCCATGCCCATCAGGATCATGTCCTGGATGTTGAAGCCATTGCCACGCAATCAGGGGCCACCATCGTAAGTAACTTCGAAATCGCCATGTACTACCAGGCAAAGGGATTTAACGTACATCCGATGAATCATGGGGGTAGCTGGACCTTTGATTTCGGAAAAGTAAAATATACCCAGGCCATCCATACCTCCTCTTTTCCCGACGGTACCTACGGAGGCCAACCCGGAGGGTTTATAATTAAAACTGATAATAAGACGATTTATGTTGCCGGGGATACGGCGCTTACCCTTGACATGAAACTGATTCCGAAATGGGGGAAATTAGATCTGGCCATCCTGCCTATCGGGGACAACTTTACCATGGGAGTGGCAGACGCCGTGATTGCATCAGATTATATCAAATGTGACAAGGTACTGGGCTACCATTATGACACCTTCGGCTATATAGAAATTGACCACCAGGTAGCAAAGGCCAAGTTTGATTCTGCAGGTAAAACCCTGCACCTTTTGGAAATAGGAGGTTCCCTGGAGATCTGAGCAAACTACCCGTGTTTTATTATGCTAAACCCCCTTTTTGGGGGTTTGTTTTTCGAAGATGGTTTGTTTGTAAGCTTATTGAATAGTCCAGCCCCCATCAATTACCAGGGTAGTCCCGGTGACCATGCCGGAATGGGTTCCTGTCAGGTATAGAATTGCAGCAACGATATCCTTGATTGTAGCGACTTTTTTTACAGGTATCCTGCTCAGGACACCTTCCAGGTATTCCGGATTGTCCAATCGTTCGGCCGTGCCCGGCGTATAGGTAAAAGTAGGAGCAATTCCATTTACGGTAATTCCCATTTCTGCCCATTCCAAGGCCAATACTTTGGTAAGCAAATTCACACCACCTTTGGAAGCGCAATACACAGCGTGGTCTTTTATGGCAACAAGACTCGCCTGGGAACTCATATTAATGATTCGCCCATACCCATTTTTTATCATGTACTTCCCGGCTTGTTGGGAACAAAAGAACAAGCCCTTTAGATTTACATTCATCATTTCATCCCAGTCAGCTTCTGTAACATCGGTAGCTGCATGATTATATCCTAAACCTGCATTATTTATAAGCACGTCAATGCGTCCAAATTGGTCATAAATCAACTTGAAGACTTCTTTAATTTGATTTACAGCACTTACATCCAGTTGGAAAACATGAGCAACACCGTTTTCTTTTTCTATATCGTTCTTCAATTCATTTAATTGTTGCGTATTCCTGGCGCATAGCACCACTGTAGCTCCGGCAATGGCCAACTCTTTTGATATTCCTGCCCCAATGCCTTTGCTTGCTCCGGTTACTACTACAATTTTACTATCTGAATTGAATTGCATATACCTGATCTTTTGTTGTTGCTAATCTAGCAAATCCTGTATCGCACTAAAAATATATATATAAAAATCCCTAATTCCGGATCGTCCTGGTGTTCCTATACCGTCTGAATGATAAAATCTTATGCTTGAAGCACCAGTGTTATTCATACATATCAGTCCTCCGGTTAAATAGCAAATTTTGCTGCCGAAATTATATTCCTCATTTGAGAGTTCGAGATCTTTTAATTTTGAGAATAAAAAAAACGCTGTTGGATTATTCAGCAGCGCTTTGTGTATATAATCTTTATTTAATTAATTGCCTTCACTCATGGAAAAACTGCCATCTCCGTTGAAGCTGGTCACGCGAATGGTGACGGTCCATATTCCGGAAGCTCCTTGGGAAGTAACACCACTAAACGAGTCTGGCTCTGTGCCACCTTCAATAGTTCGGTCTAATACTACCATTCCTTCAGAATCTTCCACGATCATCTGAAAACTGCCTTCTGAAGTAGCTGTGATATCTGCGTTGTAGTCTGCTGTACTCAGGTTATTGTTCCAAATAAAAGAGCGGGTGGCAGTGCCACCGTTACCGGTAAAACTGGCATCTATATCACCGTTAAAATCGGAACGGTCCTCTACCAGCAATGTGCCGTTAACGGTTATCCTGGCATAGGTGTCATCGTCATTGTTACAGGATATAAACAGAACCAACGCCGGTGCCAGCAGTAATAGTTTTAAGGTCTTTAAATTCACTTTTGTTAGGTACAATAGATTCATAGTATATTTTTTTTAAGATTTATATGCTATACTATGACCTAGAACGAAAATAACCAGATAATATTCTCTTTTTTTTTGAATTGACAACTCAAAATACAGATAATCAATTGAATAAATACGTGGACTACACCACCTGCGATCTCAGGACCACCCGGTGCAGTAATTTCGGGAAGAAGCGTTTGAGGTATACGCCTTTAACTTCACCACGCCCGATATAGGCTTCATACTTCCCTCTTTCAACGGCACGGATAAGTTTCTGTGCAAAGACTTCCGGAGTAAGCCCATTCGCGGTTGCCTGATCCTCCTGCTTTTGGGGACTGCCATCCGCGGTCAGTGCATTCCTGGCGATGTTGGTCTGTACAAAGCCTGGACAGATCAACGTTACTTTCACCCCATCTTTTTCGTGTTCCATGCGCAATACATCAAAAAATCCATGTAAGGCATGCTTGGCTGCGCAATACCCGGAACGCAAAGGGGAACCGAATTTACCCATTAGGGAGGTTACCGTAATATAATATCCATTTCTATTTTTAATAAAGTGAGGCAGCAGGGCTTTGCTCAGGGCCACAGTACCCAGGTAATTAACATCCATCAGCTTTTTATAGACGTCCATTTCGGTATCCACAATTAATGAGCGTTGACTTATGCCCGCATTGTTGATGAGCAGGTCTATCCGACCAAAAAAACCGAGGGCTTCGTTCACACGATCCTGCATGAGCTCTGATTCAATAAGGTCGAGTTCCAGAATCCTGGCATTTCCCGGAAAAGCGCACTTTTGTGCAACCTGTTCCAACTTCCCGGCACTACGAGCTGATAGAATCACCTTGTTTCCAGCAGCATTGAGAGCCAGTGCCAGGGCCTCACCTATACCGGATGAAGCCCCGGTGATCCATATGATTTTATCCTTAATTCTTGCCATAACTGAAATTTGGACTCAAAATATAGTTAAATTTGGCCTCATAGTTAATGGAAGCCAGTAATAGAAAATACACCCTGAAATTCAAGGTCCCCGGGGGAACTTCACGAGGGGTGCTGACAGAAAAGGAAACCTGGTTTCTCATCCTGGAAGATGAGGAGCGATTCGGGATAGGGGAGTGTGGAATGTTTCGGGGTTTGAGTTACGATGATGTGCCCGACTATCAGGAAAAACTGGACTGGGTTTGTGCCCAGATTCATTTGGGAAAGGACGCTTTGCTAAAAACCCTTGAGCATTATCCGAGTATTCAATTTGGTTTGGAGCAGGCTTTCCTCTCTTTGGAAGGCACGTCCCCATTCCAGCTTTTCTCTTCTGCTTTTACCAGTGGGCAGCGCCCCATTCCAATCAATGGATTGATCTGGATGGGAAGTCCGGAATATATGCGAAAACAGATACAGGATAAGATCGAACAGGGTTTTAATTGTCTGAAGCTTAAGATCGGTGCACTGGATTTCGATACTGAATTGGAACTGTTGTCAGCTATCAGAAAAGAATATACAGCCCAGGATCTGGAACTCAGGGTAGATGCCAATGGGGCATTCCTGCCCAATGAAGCCGCGGATAAGCTCGATGCACTGGCAGCCTTCGACCTGCATTCAATTGAACAACCCATAAAAGCCGGAAACCCCGAGCTCATGGAAACCCTTTGTGCTGCAACCCCTGTGCCTATTGCCCTGGATGAGGAATTAATCGGTATAACAACTGTAACAGAAAAGGAAGCCCTGCTACAAACCATAAAGCCCCAATACATCATTTTGAAGCCTAGTTTAGTCGGTGGATTTTCCGGAAGTGAAGAATGGATCCGCCTGGCTGAAGCGCAAGGGATTGGCTGGTGGATAACGAGTGCGTTGGAAAGTAATATTGGCCTAAATGCCATTGCGCAGTGGACCTATACGATGGAGGTCACCATGCCTCAGGGCCTGGGTACTGGAAGCTTATTTGATAACAATATAGAATCCCCTCTGGTAGTTGAGGGAGGGTGCCTTACCTACAGGCAGGACCGCTCATGGAAGACAGAACAAATAACGAGATTATGTATATAGAACAAGCATATAAAGGATTACATGAACCCTGGAGATACCTGGTTGGCTTTTTAGCGGTTTTTATCGCCTGGCAGTTTATCGGAGCTATCCCGTTAACGGCCGTAGTTATCCTGAAATCTCTGGATTCGGGAACATTCCCGACATCGATCACAGGGATGTCTGAAATGCTTGGTTCCAATCTGTTCCTGCTTCTGATGTTGCTTTCATTTCTGGTTGCCTTTGCAGGTTTGTATTTGGTAGTGAAGTACATGCACAGACAAAAATTCACAACCCTGACCACGGTAAGGCCTAAAACCGACTGGAATCGGGTGTTCTTTGCTTTTTTGCTATGGGCCGTGGTTTCCGTCTTTTTTATTCTGTTGGATGTGTTCCTTTCCCCCGGTGATTATGTTTCGAATTTCCAGTTAAAACCTTTTCTAATCCTGATGGTAATTGCGGTTTTGCTGATTCCCATACAAACAAGTTTTGAAGAATATTTTATGCGGGGCTACCTCATGCAGGGTATTGGCCTTATGGCAAAATCAAGATGGGTGCCCTTACTGGCTACCTCTTTCTTGTTCGGGATCCTGCATATATTTAATCCTGAAGTGGAGAAGCTGGGCTATGGAATTATGATATTTTACATGGGTACGGGCCTTTTTCTGGGAATTCTGACCCTTATGGACAAAGGACTGGAACTGGCGATTGGTTTTCATGCGGCCAACAACCTTATGGCTGCTTTGCTGGTTACCGCAGACTGGACAGCATTTCAGACACCATCCGTTTACCGGGACATTTCCGATCCGGAATTGGGATGGGATGTACTGATCCCTGTTTTTGTGATTTATCCAATTCTATTACTGATCTTTAGTAGAAAATATGGCTGGACTAACTGGAAAGAGAGACTCACCGGTAAGGTAGTGTCCCAAACAGCCTTTGAATCTTCGACCAATGAACACTGATTTAGCACCTATACATCCGGAATTTCGATTAAACGGAACCCAATGCAACAGGGAAGAACTAAAAGAGGTAGCCTATAGCCTGATTAAGGAAGGTGAACTTTTTGAGCAGCGCATTGGCGACTTCCTTTTGGACTGGTTGTCAGACGAAGACATAATCCTCGTTACAACTTCAGGTGCCACCGGGGTTCCCAAACGAATTTTTTTGAACAAAGAACATATGGTCAATTCGGCCAGGGCAACCGGTGATTTTCTGAATCTGAAGGAAGGTAATTCCGCTTTACTTTGCCTTCCTGCAGATTACATTGCAGGCAAAATGATGCTGGTCCGGGCCATGGTTTTAGGTCTGAAATTAGATTTTGTAGAGCCGGGTTCAGAGCCGCTATGGCGAACAATCGACCCTTATGATATAACGGCTATGGTACCCATGCAAGTCCAGAATTCCCTGAAGAAACTGCAACTGTTTGGAACCATTTTGATCGGCGGTGCGCCACTCTCCGCCACCTTGCAAGAGACCGTGCAGCAGACCAGCACCCGGGTATTCGAGACCTATGGAATGACCGAGACCTGTTCGCATGTAGCGCTAAAGGCCATTAATCCTGCAGCTGGTGCCGTTAAAGGCGAATCGGGGAAACCGTTTAAAGCGCTGCCGGGAATAACCTTTTCCAGGAATGACAAGGGTTGTCTTGTGGTACAGGCGCCAGAGGTAAATCAGCCCAGTTTGGAAACCCATGACCTGGTTGAACTTCTGAATGACAAGGAATTCATTTGGTTAGGACGCAGTGATAATGTAGTAAATTCCGGAGGGGTAAAGCTTGTACCAGAAACCATAGAAGAAAAGTTAAAATCCGTAATAAATGAAACCTTTATTCTTGGCGGGATACCAGACGATAGACTGGGTGAAAAACTTGTAATGGTTTTGGAAACCAGCGAATTACGAGAGGATATTAAACAACAACTTCAAGCTGTGGAATCCCTGGAAAAATATGAATACCCCAAACAGATATTTATAAAAGAACAATTCCCAAGAACGGAAAATGGGAAAATAAAAAGGAAGGAATTGCTCAATCTGGTGATTTCAGATAGTGCTTCTTCCTAAGCTCTTGTCCTGGCATAACGATATTACCCTTAACTCAAAATAACTCCTCAAATGAAGAAATTCCTTTTTGTTTTTATGGTTGGATCCTCCTTTATACTCAGGAGTCAGCACATACTTACAGAAGTACATCGTGCCCGGGTGGTAGATGAGATCCTCGATGAACGCTTTTCGGAAGTTCTGCCGGTAATTATGGATGAGACTGGGATTGATATGTGGATCCTGATTTCCCGGGAATACAATGAAGACCCTGTGCTCCGTACTATGCTGCCGGCAACCTGGCTGAATGCAAGGAGGCGTACTATTCTCGTTTTCTATCGGGATACCGCGAAAGATACCCTGGAACGACTGGCAGTAGCACGGTATAATGTTGGGAGAAATATAGTATCTGCCTGGGATAAGGAGAAGGAACCCGATCAATGGAAAAGGCTAATGGAAATCATCGAGGAAAGGAATCCAAGGAGAATAGGCCTTAATTATTCTAAGGATCACAATATCGCAGATGGACTGGACAAAACCGACTATGAGGCGTTTATCAAAAGACTTCCAGCCCCCTACAAAAAGCGGGTAGTTTCGGCAGAGCAACTTGCAGTGCGCTGGATAGAAACCCGCACTGAACGGGAAATAGTGATCTATAATCAGTTGGTCAATATAACCCACGAAATTATTGCAGAAGCTTTCTCGGAAGCGGTGATAACACCCGGAATCACCACAACCACAGAGGTCGAATGGTGGATGCGACAGAAAGTAACAGATTTGGGACTGGAAACCTGGTTCCATCCTACAGTAGATGTGCAACGTACCAATGAAAATCTGGTAGGTCATTTATATTCCTTTTCCGGAAGGCCTGATGATATGGTCATCCTGCCCGGGGACCTGTTGCATTGTGATTTTGGTATTACCTATTTGCGACTGAACACGGATTGTCAGGAATTGGCCTATGTTCTAAAGCCAGGTGAGCGCGAGGCCCCAATGTTTCTTAAGAATGCCCTGAAAGATGGCAACCGGGTTCAGGACTATCTGACTGAAAATATGGTTGCGGGAAGTACCGGCAACGAAATTCTGGCCAAAGCCCTGGAGGCCGCAAGAAATGTTGAGTTACGGCCGGCCATCTATACGCATCCTCTGGGAAGTTATGGCCATTCTGCAGGGACCACCATCGGTATGTGGGATTCCCAGGATGGGGTTATGAAGGATGATGGGGAAAATTATCCGCTAAACCCGAAAACGGTCTATGCCATTGAATTAAACACCACGGTTTTTATACCCGAATGGAAGCGGGATATCCGCATAATGCTCGAAGAAGCGGGATATTTTGGGGAAGACGGATTCCGCTATGTAAATGGCAGGCAGGAGGAACTCTATCTGATACCGAGGCAGTAATGCGCTATTTGTTTTAGCTGTTTTTTAACGAAATCCGACTCGTAAATATCTTCTAAATCGTTATCTTAGAGCATATTAAATCCACTTGTTATGAAAAAGATCGCTCTCCTATTACTATTTGTTGCTCCACTTTGCTTCGGGCAGCAAGAAAGCAAAATTGTCAGGGGTATGGTAACGGATGGCCGTAACCCAATTGAAGATGTCAACATTTCCGTAGCGGATAAGGGCACGAATACCTTTTCCGACGCCTCAGGACGATACAGTATTGATGTGGAAGTTGGGGATGTGATTACCTATTCCTATCAGGGACTGAAATCTGTTGAAATAAAGGTTGAAGACGTCACCAGGATATTGAATCCGGTACTGGTTCCGGATGTGAATCAGCTCGAAGAAGTCATTGTGCTTGGCAGTAACCGTAAGTCTCAAAAGGAGTTGGCGCTGGAGTATAAGCTGAATAAAAGGCTCATTCGTACCGCTTATGGCTATCTGAATGCCGATACAGCACCGGGGATCATCAGGTTTTTAGATGAGACTGAGATCAACAATGTGGCGCTTTGTATTTTGGATGTATTGCGTGCCGAATTTCCAGGAGTGCGGGTCGTAGGGAATTGTACCGGGGCTTTTGGTCAAAGCTTTGGGGGTCAGCTAACCAACATTACGGGTCAGGTAGGTGATCAGGAACTTGCGCTACCTGGCAGCTTATTAAATCCAAGCGGCCCCAATTCATCTGCCACGGGCAAGGTGTTTGTCCGGGGGTCCAATTCCATTAGTCAACAAAGGTCAGCCATATTCGATATTGACGGTCAGATATTTACCGATGCCCCTATATGGATTGACGTGCGTAATATCAAGCGTTTGGCGGTACTTAATAACTTTGCTACCACAACCATGTATGGAAGTGCGGGAGCAGGAGGTGTAGTGGTCGTGAATACGATCACCGGAAATCCAAAGTCAAACAAGATAACAGACTATGCCAGGCTGAGGAACAACTACGTAGCGGGTAAGATTCTGTCACAGGAAGAAGTAAAGGAGAATGGTCCGCGATACCTGAGGGAATTGCATGATGCCCCCAGTAAGGCAGAAGCCCTTAATGTGTATAACAAAAATAAATCCATCTATTCCAGTTCTCCTTATTTTGTATTGGATGCCTATTCGGTTTTTAGCGATACCTGGAAGGATACTGAACTGGCCGATTCGATTCTCGAATCGAACGCATATGTATTCCAAAAGAATGCAGTATTGCTAAAAGCCCTTGCTTACCTCTATCAGGAACAGGGCAGGTCCCAAAAAGCCCTGGAAGTGTATAAAGAAGTCCTGAAATTAAGGCCTAATTATGCGCAGTCCTATGTGGATATGGCCAATGCCTATAGGGATGTGAACAACGCGAAACAAGCGGCAGGGATGTACACCAGGTTCCAGTATATGTTTGATCAGGATCTAATCGAACCGGACACCACCGTATTCATGCCGCTGTTCGAAAGGGAATACAATAATCTATTGTTCTTAAATAAAAATGCTGTTGTTAATAGCCAGAAGGCAAACTCCCTTTATGTAGCTGAAGAGGATTTTGAAGGTACCCGATTGGTTTTTGAATGGAACGACAGTGAAACAGAGTTTGAATTGCAATTTGTGAATCCGGGTGATCAGTATTATACCTGGAAACATAGCCTGGCCGACAATGCCAAGTTAATTGCCCTGGAAAAAGCTTCGGGCTACTCCACAGCAGAATACCTGCTGGATGGCTCCCTTCCCGGTGAATGGGATGTGAATATCAAGTACCTGGGGAATAAAAGCCTTACACCTTCATATCTGAAGGTTACCATTTATCAGAATTACGGCACTATGTCCCAAAGTAAAATGGTAAAAGTATTCCGCTTGCAGCTTAAAGATGCCAATCAGCGTCTCTTTAGCCTGAGTAAAGGGGTAAAAGTGGCTATGAATTAAAATACTGCTATGAAAAAGACACTCACCTTAACAGCGGTCCTGCTGTTAAGCCTAATTTATTATGGCCATGCCCAGGAATTAAGAACTATTAAGGGCACGGTAACCGACGGTCAGAACCCCCTTCAGAATTTACAGGTGCTGGTACAGGGAGAAGAACGACAAACGTTCACTAACGAACAGGGGAAATACGAAATACAGGCCGCCACCGGGGAAGTACTGGAATACCACTTTGCCGGAATGAAAACCTATTATGTGCCGGTTCAGGATGTAACACGGTTCTTAAATCTGATTATGGTACCCGATATCCAGGAGCTGGATGAGGTTACCGTAACCAGTAGAAAGGGAAAAACAAGGAAGCAGCTTGAAATGGAATATCGTTTTAATCCCAATCTCATATACACGTATTTTGGGGTTATCGATGCCGAAAAAGCTTATGGCAGGTTACAGATGTTATCGGAGGAGGACATTAAACCAATAGGGATCTGCATATTGGATGTTATCCGTAATCGATTTGCTGGTGTTAGGACTATCGGGAATTGTGCCACGGGTGGAAATGTGGTATTCAGAGGGGTTGGTTCGATAGGAAATCCCAGGGTTGCCATTTATGATGTAGACGGTCAGATTTTCAGGGATGCTCCAACCTGGCTGGACATAACATTGATCAGGAGAATGGCGCTTATTTCCTCTGTTGCCTATACGGCTCGTTACGGGGCAATCGGTGGTGGTGGCGTTATCGTCATCAATACCGTAAATGGACATCAGGGGGATCCAAAAATTAAGGACATCGCCCGTTTGCGAAATAATTTCGTTACTGAACCGGTACTGCAGGAAAATGACCTTCAAAAGTCAAAGCCGGAGTACCAGCTGGCTTTGGAGCAAAGCAGCTCACTAAGCCAGGCTAAGGCCGCTTACAATGATTATGCAGAGCTCTATAATGCCTCCCCATACTTTTTCCTGGATACCTATCGCTTCTTTTACCAGCAAACCGGAGGTCGGGAATTTGCCGAAGAGATCCTGCAAAAGGGGAGTGAACTTTTCGAAGACAATGCCGTATTGCTGAAGGCACTGGCCTACACCTACCAGGAACAGGGGAGATACAAGGAGGCACTCGAACTGTTTAAGGAGATTTTTATCCTAAGGCCTCATTACAGTCAGTCCTATATGGATCTGGCCGTGGCCTATAGAAACGCTGGCCTGCCTCGTAAAGCTGCTGGTATTTATGCACGATACAAATACCTGATCGATACTGAGTTCCTGAAAAAATCTGAGGAATTTGCGAAAGTTATTCAGCATGAGAGTGATAATTTGCTACAGTTAGAGGCTGAAGAAATCGGGGCTAACGGGAAAAAAATCGCAACGGACCTTTATGTGCAGGAGAGTACACGACTGGTATTTGAATGGAATGATAATGCTGCAGAATTTGAACTGCAGTTCGTAAACCCGGAAGGGCAATTCTATACCTGGAAACATACCTTTGCCGATAACGCTGAGCGTATTAATGACGAGAATGAAAATCTATATTCGGTTTCCGAGTATGTGCTGGACCGCTCCCTGCCCGGAACCTGGAAAATCAACGTGAACTACCTCGGGAATAAAAGTCTTTCCCCTACCTATCTTAAAGCCACAACATACTATAATTATGGGACTAGATCACAGCGACGTGAGACACAAGTCTTCAAATTATTAGTAAAAGATGTTAATAGGGAATTGTTTGCAGTTTCCAATGGTGCAGTTGTGCAATAAAAACTGATTAGACCTGTAACACGCCCATATTAAAGGCTTTATCAATAGGAGCCTGATCTGCCGCCTCTATACCCATGGAAATCCATTTTCGGGTCTCCATAGGATCAATTATAGCATCTGTCCATAGATGTGCCGCTGCATAATAGGGAGAGATCTGGTGATCGTACCGGGCTTTGATGGTGTTATAAAGCTCCTCTTCCTTTTTCTTGGTGATGGTTTCCCCCTTCTTTTTTAAAGTGGCCGTTTCAATCTGTAGCAGCACTTTAGCTGCCGAGTTACCGCTCATTACTGCCAGTGCAGCACTCGGCCAGGAAACAATAAGCCGGGGATCATAAGCCTTCCCGCACATGGCATAATTGCCGGCGCCATAGCTGTTCCCCACAATAACAGTAAACTTGGGAACCACCGAATTGCTCACCGCATTAACCATTTTGGCTCCGTCCTTGATTATTCCTCCATGTTCACTTTTACTTCCCACCATAAATCCGGTTACATCCTGCAGGAATACCAGCGGGATTTTTTTCTGGTTGCAATTCGCGATAAACCGTGTAGCCTTGTCTGCCGAATCAGAATAGATTACCCCGCCAATACGCATTTCTCCTTTTTTGGTTTTTACGACTTTTCTTTGATTGGCTACAATACCAACAGCCCAGCCATCAATACGGGCATAGCCAGTCAGCAAAGATTTACCATATCCTGCCTTATACTGCTCAAACTTTGAATCATCTACCAAACGCTTAATGATTTCCAGCATGTCATAAGGCTCAGACCGGGAAATAGGAAGAATACCATAAATGTCCTTCACGTCCAGATTGGGTAGCGCAGCTTTTACACGATTGAATCCTGCACTCTGGGGAGTTCCCATTTTGTCTAGCAGATTTTTTATGGTCTCCAGGGCGTGTTGATCGTCCTTGGCTTTATAATCGGTTACTCCGCTAATCTCACAATGGGTGGAAGCCCCTCCCAGCGTTTCATTATCCACATCTTCTCCTATGGCAGCCTTGACCAAATAACTTCCGGCAAGAAAAATACTTCCCGTTTTATCTACGATCAGGGCTTCGTCGCTCATAATGGGCAGATAAGCCCCTCCAGCCACGCAACTACCCATAACCGCAGCGATCTGGGGAATCCCCATGCTGCTCATAATAGCATTATTCCTGAAAATTCGTCCAAAATGTTCTTTGTCCGGGAAAATTTGGTCCTGCAAAGGCAAATATACCCCTGCGCTGTCCACCAGGTATATGATGGGAAGCCGATTTTCAATAGCGATTTCCTGTGCCCGTAAGTTCTTTTTGGCTGTTATGGGGAACCAGGCTCCGGCTTTAACCGTGGCGTCGTTAGCCACAACAATACATTGTCGGCCCCGAACATACCCTATGATGACCACAACACCCCCTGAAGGACAGCCTCCGTGTTCCTGGTACATTTCATCACCCACCAGTGCCCCGATTTCTAGCTGATCCGCACCTTCGTCCAGTAAAAAAGCGATACGTTCCCTGGCGGTCATTTTGCCCTGGGCATGATGTTTTTCAATTCGGATTTTACCCCCGCCTTCTTTGACTTTGTCCAGTTTTCTTTTAAGTGTACTGAGCTGTAATTTATTGTGGTCTTCGTTCTTATTGAAGGTGATATCCATATCTTAGTAGCAGTTCAAAATCACCGTTAAAGATACGGACTAATATTTATTAACTTAGGGACAAACGAGAAGGAGATGCCTGAAAAAATACGCTGGGGTCTTGTGGGCCTTGGAAAAATATCTGACACTTTCGCCAGAGACCTGGCCCTGGTTGCCGATGCCGAATTGATCGCTGTGGGATCACGAAATCTGGACAAGGCCAAAGCCTTTGGAAAGGAACACCACAGCCGGTATTCCTTTGGCAGCTATGAAGAATTATTCCAATGTCCGGAAGTGGATGTGGTATACATAGGGACCCCGCATAGCTTCCATGCAGAATTAGCTATACAGGCCATGCAGTATGGGAAACATGTACTTTGCGAAAAGCCTATGGGGGTTAACCAGGAACAGACCGCACGCATGGTCAATGCTGCACGGGCACATCAGGTATTCCTGATGGAAGCCTTGTGGAGCCGGTTTATTCCGGCTATTGACACTGTATATGAGCGGATTCAATCCGGTACAATAGGACCCATACGGTATCTGCACGCGGATTTTGCCTTTTATGCTTTAGACCGTGACCAGGAAGGCAGGTTGTTAAATCCGGCATTGGCAGGAGGTTCCCTGCTGGATATAGGTATTTATCCGATTTTTCTGTCCTATTTACTCTTAGGAATGCCCAAAAATATTCAATGTACTTCCCGGTTTCATAAAACAGGTGCAGAGATTCAGACAGCCATGGTTTTTGAGTATGAAGAGGCACAGGCGCTGCTGTTCAGCGGACTAACCTGCAATTCTGAAATGAAGGCCGAAATTGCGGGAACTAAGGGTAGCATACACCTTCATCCGCGCTGGCATGAATCACCGGGCTATACCCTGGATATGGGCGGTGAGATCGAGAGCCTAACGGTTCCCAAGCTTGGGAAAGGATATGTTCACGAAATTCAGGAGGTTCATCATTGCCTCATGAATGGAAAAACCCAAAGCATGTTATGGAGCCATAAGCATAGTCTGGATCTGGTCAATATAATGGATTCTGTAAGGGTACAATCCGGTATTCGCTTTCCGTTTGAGTAAAGGGGTTATTTCACTTTAAAGATTCAATTAAAAATTACGATCTTTGGAGAACCACTAACTAACACAAAACTATGGGGATGAATAAAAATACGGTTCTGGCCTGGGCAACCTTTATTATGATTGTTGTAGGGGTAGGACTTATTGCACTTGGGGCTTTTCGGTATGATGAGATTGCAGGCTGGGGATTTGCCTCGGTCGGCATTGGCTTTTTCGCCATAGCCTGGGTATTCAATGCACTTAAAGGAAGGGTATAAACCTTTTCCCAACCTCCCGACTTCAATTCTAGAATTTTTTAAACAAGTATAAATGTCTGAAGATAAGAAAGTTATATTTTCAATGGCAGGGGTTAGCAAAACCTATAAAAATGCTAATTCCCCGGTTATCAAGAATATTTACCTGAGTTTTTTCTATGGGGCCAAAATTGGGATCCTGGGGCTCAACGGCTCGGGGAAATCTACACTTTTGCGAATTATTGCCGGTAAAGACAAGAATTATCAGGGCGATGTGGTTTTTTCCCCGGGTTATAAGGTAGGCCTGCTGGAGCAGGAACCCGAACTCGATGAGGAAAAAACTGTATTGGAAATCGTTAAAGAAGGAGTCGCTGAAATTGTGAACATACTTGATGAGTATAACAAAATCAATGATATGTTTGCGCTCCCCGAGGTTTACGAGGATGCTGATAAAATGGAGAAACTCATGAATCGCCAGGCGAGCCTGCAGGACCAGATCGACGCATCCAATGCATGGGAACTGGACACTAAACTGGAAATTGCCATGGATGCCCTTAGAACACCAGAACCGGACAAGCCCATAAAAATCCTTTCGGGAGGCGAGCGCAGGCGAGTAGCGCTGTGTCGCCTATTATTACAGGAGCCAGAAATTCTCCTGCTGGACGAACCGACAAACCACCTGGATGCAGAATCCGTACATTGGCTTGAGCATCATTTGGCCCAGTACAAGGGTACAGTAATTGCTGTTACGCACGACCGATATTTCCTGGATAATGTAGCCGGGTGGATTCTGGAACTCGACAGGGGAGAAGGTATCCCCTGGAAAGGGAATTACAGCAGCTGGCTGGATCAGAAAGCGAAGCGGCTTGCCCAGGAAAGCAAGGAAGCTTCCAAACGTCAGAAAACGCTGGAACGGGAATTGGAATGGGTTCGGCAAGGGCCTAAAGGCAGGCAATCCAAACAAAAAGCACGATTAAATAACTACGACAAACTACTCAATCAGGACCAGAAACAACTGGTTGAAAAATTAGAGATCTACATCCCCAATGGCCCCAGGTTGGGTACAAATGTGATTGAAGCAAATGGGGTTAGTAAGGCTTTTGGTGATAAACTATTGTATGAAGACCTGAACTTCAGACTTCCCCAGGCCGGAATAGTAGGTATCATAGGACCAAATGGAGCGGGTAAAACAACCATTTTCAAAATGATTATGGGGGAGGAAACGCCCGATAAGGGTGAATTTCATGTTGGAGAAACCGCCAAGATCGCCTATGTAGACCAAAGCCATGCCAATATCGACAACAACAAAACCATCTGGGAAAACTTTAGTGACGGACAGGAGCTGGTTATGATGGGGGGGAGGCAGGTTAATTCCCGGGCCTACCTGAGTCGGTTTAATTTTTCTGGAAGTGAACAAAATAAAAAGGTCAGTATGCTTTCCGGAGGAGAACGAAACCGTCTGCATCTGGCCATGACACTAAAAGAAGAAGGGAACGTGTTATTGTTGGATGAGCCCACAAACGATCTGGATGTGAACACACTTCGGGCACTTGAGGATGGTTTGGAAAATTTTGCCGGATGTGCAGTGATCATCTCTCACGACCGATGGTTCCTGGATCGTATTTGTACGCATATTCTGGCATTTGAGGGGAATTCTCAGGTGTATTTCTTTGAGGGGTCCTTCTCAGATTATGAAGAAAATAAAAAGAAACGCCTGGGCGATGATATCATGCCCCAGCGAATCAAATACAAAAAATTGATCAGGGATTAAAATTAAACGCCCGGAAGTTCTCCGGGCGTTTTTTCCTTTACTGTTTTAAAGGTTGTTCCAGGGTTTGCTGAATTTGATCTTCAATTTTTTCCTTATCACCCACCACGATAAGGGTCATGTTTTCAGGTTTGATATATTTACGTGTAAGCTCCGACACCTTTTCCGGGCTTACAGCAAGCATATTGGCCACCTTATTTTTCAAGAAGGATTCATCTAATTCGTGTGTGTCCAGAAAAATTAATTGTCCGATAATCCCCCGGGGAGTAGAGTTTTGAAGCACAAAAATACCGGACTCATAATTTATGATTCCATCCAGCTCTTCAGCAGATGGTGGTTCTTCCTGCAGTCGCTCAATTTCTTTTTTAATCTCAGCAATAGATGCACCCGTATGTTCGGTAGTAACATCGGCCATTTCATACCAGAGTCCTGTTTTGTAATTGGCTGCCAGTACCGAGGTAGGGGAATATGTATACCCTTTATCCTCCCGAATATTACTGGTTATCCTGGAAGCAAAAGACCCTCCAAGTATAGAATTGGTAACGTCCAGTGCCAGATAGTCCGGGTGGGAAGGATCTGGAACAGGTAAGCCGAAATAAATTGTAGATTGCGGGGCACCCGGACGATCTATGATCTGTATTTTATTTGAAGTTACTGCCTGGGCAACAGGATACTCCGCTGCCTGCCCTTCCTGCCAGTCAGACATCGCATTTTCAACGGCGTCTTTCACAGCAGATTTGTCAAAATTCCCGGCCACGTATATCGTGGTCCTTTGTGCCCCGAAGTTCATGTCGTAAAAATTCTGAATATCCGAAGTTGTATAAGAATCAATCTGAGATTCACCGGGGAAGACCCGACCATAGGAGTGGTCTGGATACAAGGTTGCGTAAAAATCACGCATCGCCTGAGCTCTGGGTCTTGATAGTTGTACCGCCAAACTCCGCTTCATGTCATTTTTTAAACGGTCGAGTTCCTCTTCAGGCCATTTTGGGTTACGAAGTACATCCGCCATTAATTCAATGGCATCCGGAACAAATTCATAGAGTACAGAAGTTGATAAGGATGTGGTATGGGGGCCTACCCCGATATTGAGGTTTCCACCCATTCCGGCCACTTCATCGGCGATTTGCTGGGCAGTTCGGCTTGTACTTCCTTCCTGCATGAGGTCTGCAAGCAGATCGCATAACCATACCTGGCCCTCGTTTTCGTTTATGTTACCTGTTTTAACGCTTATCAGTATGCTAGCCTTCGGGATAGCTCCATAAGGGATCATCACCAGTTTAAGGCCATTGTCTAATTGTACTACCTCTTTATCCGGAAGATTAAAATTCTTGGGAGTCCCTCCCTCCGGGGGTAGTTCCTTCTCCTGCGCACTGATAAAACTCGCAGGGATAAATAATAAGGCAATAAGAAGTATATGGAATGATTTCATGATTATTGAGTTTTTTCGTTAGCAGCCAATAATGGATTTACGACAAGAACTGTGCGATTTTCGGGCCTGAGGTACTCTGTAATGGTACGTTTTACAGTTTTCAGGTCTACTTTTCGAAATTCAGCTTCGAGCGAATTGATGCGTTCAGGGTCATCATCAAACAGGGCAAAACTGCACAGCAAGTCGGCACGACCCAGGCCAAATGTACCTCCGATATTGTCATAGAGATCAGACCTGATCTTGATAATGGCCTTATCCAGCATTTCCTGAGTAACTACACCTTCCAGCCCTTGCATAACTTCTTCAATGGCCCCCAATACATCTTCCTTACTGGTTTCATTGTCATAGGTCAGATTGTACATCCAAAGCATGGGCCCCTTGTAATTGAACATATTGCCGAGGTAGTTAATCCCTCCGCCTACATTGGAAGAAAATCCCTTCTCTTTTTCCAGTTTCTGCACCAACAGGCTGTTATCTCCCTGAACCATTATCTGGTCCAGAAGGCCCATGGCATAATATTCCGGAGAATTACGGGGAGGCATATGGTAGGCAACAGCCAGGGCCGGCTTATTGGCCAGGTTGTCATCCTTGGTGAATTCCTTTGCCGCTTCCTGACGGGATTCAGAAATATCCGGTTGTGCCGGAAGTTCAGCAGCTGGAATATCGCCAAAATATTTCTCGATCCAGGCTTTGGTTTCTTCCAGCTCAAAATCTCCAACCACCGCAATGGCCGCATTGTTTGGCGCATAATACGTTTTAAAGAAACTGGAAACGTCTTCAAGATTGGCTGCATCCAGGTCTTCCAGATCACCATAGAAATTATGGGCATTATACCAATTCTCATTAGCGTATTGAGGCATGTCTAACCAGGGGAATCCACCATAAGGCTGATTCAGGACATTTACTTTCACCTCATTTTTAACCACCCCCTGCTGATTCGTGAGGTTTTCCTGGGTAATATCCAGACCTCTCATGCGATCGGCCTCGGCCCAAAGCATGGTTTCCAGTTTATGAGACGGAACGATCTCAAAATAGTTGGTAAAATCAAAACGGGTCGATCCATTCAACACCCCGCCATTTTGCTGAACCAATTTGATAAACTCCATTTTTCCCAGGTTTTCTGATCCCTGGAACATCATATGCTCAAATAAATGAGCAAATCCGGTTCGGTCCTTGGGCTCTATCCTGAAACCGATGTTATAATACACAGCTACAATGGCTGTAGGCGAGGTGGTGTCCTGTGACAGGATCACTTTCAGCCCGTTATCCAGTTTGTAATAGGTCACGGGAACTTGGAATTCGGCAGCCGTTTCTTTGCGTCCGTCTTCAGAGCAGGAGCTCATGAAAAGCAAAAAGACACCAAGAGCGGCAAACCGCAATAGCGTTGTTTTCATATATTAGGATTTTGATAATTAGTCATAAGGTGAAGCGCCATTTATTAAGACGCAATTTATGCCCTTGTGTTACAGCTATGGGCTTAAAAAGGGTCGTTGGGGTACCAGTCTAACTGCACTACACTGATCTCAGGATTTCCGGAGGTAACCAATTCCTTGAATTTGGCCACATTGCTAACATCTGGTCTGCCCCGGAAATGATAGGGGTATACCTCTTTGGGTTTAAATTCAAGTACCGCATCCGCAGCCTTCTCTACCGTCATGGTATAAGGGAGGTTCATGCATACAAAGGCCTTATCAATATTATTAAGTGCTCTCATTTCAGGGATATCCTCCGTATCACCCGAGAAATATATACGCATGCCATCTTTGCTTATCACATAGCCATTTCCTCGTCCTTTTTCATGAAATTTCCTGGCCTCTTCGCGCAGATTATACATGGGAATGGCTTCGATCAGAAAGCCAAACCTTTCTTTGGCACCCCCATTGTTCAACACATCGATTTGTGGTGTGAACTGCTGAGGTATTTGGTCTGCCACTGCCTGAGGAACAACTATTTTAGCTTTTTCCGTATCAAGACCTTCCAAGGTTTCCAGGCTAAAATGGTCCCCGTGAATATCCGTAATGAGGATTATATCAGGAGTGGGAAAGGCAGAAAAGGAATCGGCATCGCCTACAGGGTCTATGTATACAGTAAATTCATCCCATTGCAGCACTGCAGTGGCGTGTTCAATTGGAATAACAGTTGGCCCTGTTTTATCTTTTTGGGCTTCAACTTCTTCATTTTGGATTGTGTTTTTATCCTGCTTGGGAGACTCTTTACAATTCACAATGAACACGATGCAGATGATAAGCAATTTCTTCATAAACAGATGTGATTTTACCGATCCATAAAGATACGCTATTACCAGTATTTTCGTGTCCTTCCAAACTTTTTTTAAGGTTAAGAAATCTAAAACCAAAACTTAACCGTATATAGACTGAACAGGACCAAACCTGTATTCGCAAACAAACAAGACAAAAATTAATTCTATTACATTATGACGGAACAAAAAAACAACAATGGATTAAAGGTAATAGCAGGCCTTTTGGGGGTAGTGCTATTGGGAACCATAATCTATACCGTTAGTCTTTATCAGGACAAGAAAAAAACAACTACAGCCCTCACCAAGGAAAAGGAATTGGTTGTAGAGGATTTGAACAGCCTTAAATCTGAATATGAGAAGGCTATTCTGGAAAGCAATGCTACCAACGAAGAACTGGTTGTTGCCCGAGACCGAATTGCCAAGTATATCGATTCAGTTCAAAACATGAAGGCCGACATTTCTGCTTTGTCTCGTTACAGAAGGCAGGTAAGAGTCCTCAGGGCAGAACGGGAGCAGTTAATGAAACAGGTAGATTCGCTTACCCAGTCGAATGCGTTGATCGCTATGCAGCGCGATAGCACTTTTACAGAATTGGAGAAGCAAACTGTATTTAGTGATTCCCTGGTAGTTCAGAATACACAATTAGCGGCTGCTGTTGAAAGAGGATCGGCATTGAATCTAACGATGTTTACCGTTGATGCTGTACGCGAAAGAAATAACGGAAAATTAGTTTCCACTTCACGTGCGAGAAGTACAGATAAGTTTAAGATCTGCTTTACCGTAGCGGATAATCTGATTGCAGATGCCGGAGACCGTGAATTCCTGATCGAAGTATTGGATCCACAAGGCAATATTCTTGGTGGCGGACTATCTAAATCAACTGAAGAAGGTGCTTCCGTAAGCTACAGTAAAGGAACCAATTTTTACTACGAAAACAACTCCCTGGATGTTTGCGATTATATCAATAAACCAGATGGCGATTTCCAGAAAGGGAACTATATGGTCAACGTGTATGATGACCGATTAAAACTGTTGGGAACTTCCAAGTTTACTTTGAAGTAAAACGTTAGTTAGTTAGTTGTATAAAAGGGGCTTAATTGCCCCTTTTTTTGTTTGTATACTGTACTGAATAATCCCGCATAGGAACAAGGACTTCTATTTGAGGGATCCAACCATATCTTCCGGTTTAACCCATTCATCATACTCCTCCGCAGTTACATACCCAAGATTAATAGCCTCTTCACGAAGGGTAGTCCCATTTTGGTGTGCGGTATTGGCAATCTCTGCAGCTTTGTAATAACCAATCTTCGTATTCAGGGCAGTTACCAGCATAAGCGAATTTGAAAGTAAGGTTTTGATTACCTCATGATTGGGTTCGATACCAATGGCACAATTCTTTTCAAAGCTTATACAGGCATCCCCAATTAACTGTGCGGATTGCAGTACATTCGCAGCCATAATGGGCTTAAAGACATTGAGTTCGTAATGCCCCTGTGTGCCCGCTATGGTAACCGCAACATCGTTACCCATTACCTGAGCACAAACCATGGTGAGCGCTTCACATTGTGTGGGGTTCACCTTACCAGGCATAATAGAGCTGCCAGGCTCATTGGCTGGCAAGATGAGTTCTCCGATTCCGGATCGTGGCCCTGAGGCCAGCATGCGTATATCATTGGCAATTTTATTCAGGGATACTGCAAGCTGTTTCAAGGCCCCATGGGTTTCTACCAGGGCATCATGTGCAGCAAGGGCTTCGAATTTATTAGCGGCCGTTTTAAAGGGATGTCCCGTAAACTCAGCAATATATCCCGCAACAACAACATCATAACCAGCAGGCGTGTTGAGTCCGGTGCCAACCGCCGTACCTCCCAGGGCAAGTTCACTCAGGTGATCCAGGGTGTTATTTAATGCCTTGATCCCGTGATCTAATTGTGCAACATAGCCCGAGAATTCCTGTCCCAACGTCATGGGCGTAGCGTCCATAAGATGTGTGCGCCCAATTTTAACGATCTTCTCAAAGGCTTTGGACTTCGCTTTTAGGGTGTCTCTTAGCCTGGTAACCCCGGGAATGGTGTTTTCCACAACCTTTTTATAAACCGCGATATGCATGCCTGTTGGATAGGTATCGTTTGAAGATTGGGATTTATTAACGTCATCGTTGGGCGATAAAGTTTTATCACCTTCACCGATCTTATATCCTGCCAGAACATGGGCCCTGTTAGCAATAACTTCATTCACGTTCATATTGCTCTGTGTGCCGGAACCTGTTTGCCAGATGACCAATGGAAATTGATCGTCGTGCTGCCCGGCAAGGATTTCATCACATACACTACCGATAAGGTTACGTTTGTCTTCGGCCAATACACCGAGTTCACAGTTCGCATAGGCGGCTGCTTTTTTGAGGTAGGCAAAACCATAAATAACCTCCAGGGGCATAGAAGCCGCAGGCCCTATCTTAAAATTATTGCGGGAACGTTCTGTTTGGGCACCCCAATACTTATCAGCCGGTACTTGGACTTCCCCCATGGTGTCCTTCTCTATTCTGTAGCTCATATGTCAATTATTTTCGGTTCCTGCAAAGGTAGGATATAGGGGCCTGTTAAACGAGCAGGCGCTAAATTTTTAGAACCCAACATTATTTTTTTTACAGGTTTTGCTGTTTTTCCAATTTTCAATATATCTTTGTGCCATCTATACCGTGTACTATGTTTGAATTTGATCAGTATCTGGGATTTATTGCCTTTTTAACCATTGTAACAATCGGTTTCTGGCTGATGATGTTTTTAATCTTGTTTGTGGTTCCCTACTGGTTAGGCGGTAACCTCATGGAAATGTGGAAAGAAAGACGCGAAGCAAAAAGAGCAAAGCGCAACGCATAAAAAAAGAAGCCAATTGGCTTCTTTTTTAATGAAATACGGTTTTATCTATTAACGGGAAGACCCTTCAAATTCAAATTCTTCCTGATCCCCGTTACCATTTCTTCCTCTGCGACCTCGCTGGTCCTGTTGTTCATTAAACCGGTAGAGGAACGATAAGGTTATCTGGCGTTCTCTCCATTGGAATTCGCTGTAGGTAAAAACATTGTCGGTACGAGTTTCCGACCTTCGTTTCCGGGAATTAAAAAGGTCCCTGACGTTAAGGGATAAGGTTGCTTTGTCTTTTACAATATCCTTGCTTAAGGCCAGGTTCGTGCTTAAGATTCCCTTATTTTCACTTTGTGCGTTTCGTGTTGGGCCGCGATAGAACAGATTGGTCTGGAAATCCACCTGATAAGGCAGCGGTACTTTTGCTGTAAATCGCGTAAACCACGTAAAATTGTCGGCATCAAAGTTTTGTATAATCTCTTCTCCCTGAAAATTTGTATAGCTGTAATCTCCACGTAGCTGTTGCTGGAATAAATTCAGGTTCCAGGTTAGCCGCCAGTTTCTTTTAGGCACATAGGAAGTGGTGAATTCAAATCCATAGCGGTCGTCCGTGGCCAGATTAATCGGGGTTCTCCGTTGTACCGGAACCAGAACAGGGTTGCCTGGGTCGTCCGGATTCTCAATTTCTACAAAATCCCCGGTTTCCTGTT
>CAJHYA010000199.1_pt1 | contig 26608 bp, 24 predicted proteins | sample 9198611 | NCBI WGS metagenome assembly CAJHYA01 (sample SAMEA7708353, study PRJEB35096) | sediment metagenome | biome: marine neritic benthic zone biome [ENVO:01000025]; feature: sediment [ENVO:00002007]; material: shallow marine sediment [ENVO:03000034] sea grass bed [ENVO_01000059] ... | reverse complement strand
GCGGGTAATAGCCGTAGGTGGGGTAATACGGATAGCCAATTCCTGCAAGATTTCAGGAGGGCAGCTGGAAGAGATCCGCTTGCCTAAAAACTGGCTGGCCAAATTCCAGTTACTCGAGTACACACGATCCTTCTTGTTGGGCCGCATGGCCTGGGGAAGGATAGACAGCCTGCTGATCATATCCGGAGCTTTTGGCTTTTTTGATCGCGAAATAGCCCTCGAAGTAGGGGGTTACAACACCGAAACCGTGGGTGAGGACATGGAGATTGTTTTCCGGATGAGACGTTATATGCACGACCGGAAATTGCCTTATACGGTTGAATACATTCCGGACCCGCTTTGCTGGACCGAAGTACCGGAAAGCACTAAAATTCTGATTAACCAGCGAGACCGCTGGGCACGTGGTAATCTGGAAACACTATACTCCCACAGGGATATGTTCTTTAATCCCAGGTTCGGAAGATTGGGCATGTTGAGTTACCCGTACTGGTTTTTCTACGAATGGCTGGCACCTATTCTGGAGTTTTTCGGATTTATTTCCATTCTTTTGTTTTACTACCTGGGGATATTAAATTTTGAATTTTTTATTGCCATTACCCTGACCATCTACACCTTTTCGGTAATGTTTTCCCTGTATGCCATTCTATGGGAAGTATTCACATACAACCAGTATACGCGTATCAAAGACCTATGCCTTTTGGTGTTTTGTGCTCTTGTTGAGCCTTTTGTTTTCCATCCCATAGTGGTTTGGTCCGCTATTCGTGGAAATTACAAGAAACTGTTTAAAATTAATTCAGGCTGGGGTTCTCAGGTCCGGAAAGGATTTGCGAAAAGTTAAATCATGGAAGTAGCTGGTCAAATATCAAAAAAGATGGGACGGCATACCTTAAAAGCGTATATCCGGCTATCTATAGCCTTCTTTCTTACATTGGCCCTTTTGTCATTGTACCAGAACATTAGGTTGTATGCCGAAGGTGTTCTGGATGCGATCTTTACCAGGAGTCTTTTGTTGTCCTTTTTACATCATGCAGGCTATGCTGCGCTGGTTGCCTTATTTGGCGCGTTTATCTTCAACTTCTTTGAAAACCGTAACCCAGGGCGGGGCTTTAAGGCTGCCCGTTTTATTTTTTGGGCGCTTTTACTGGTAGAAGGGATCCTCATGGAGTACTATTTGCAGCACTATGAAATTCTGGGAACCGGTTTCTGGAGTCGTTATTTCGCCCAGACTACCTTCGGCAAATTTATCCTGCTCTTTGTAGCCTATGCCATAGCATGCGCAATATGGATGCATGTTTTTTACAGACTTACCACCTCTGTGTATCGGATGATCAGTAAAATGTACCCGTTTACGATAATCCTGTTAAGCCTTTTTCTGGCCACGCTGACCACAAACAAGAAACCAGTTAACGAAAATAAAACCCAACACCTGATACAGGCGGTGGCAGGCGAAGTATTCTCCTTTAATACCTACGAAGGGAGTATAGCATATCCGCTAACACGACCCTTCAGCTCAAATGATCAATTGGCGGGATATTTAAACTTAAATGAGCAGAAACCCAATTTGGTATTTATTGTTGTGGACGGATTGGGCTCCGAATTTGTACGAGATGACGGCATGTATCAGGGATTTGCACCCTTCCTGAATTCATTGGCGCATAGCTCACTTTATTGGTCAAATCACCTGAGCAATACCGGGGAAAATTACGCGGCTCTACCGACCATTCTGGGATCGCTGCCATTTGGCGAATATGGATTTACAAATCTCGATACTCCTATTAACCGACAAACGCTTTTCGGAATCCTGAAAAAAAATGGATACCAGACTGCTTTTTACTACGGGGGTAACAGTGCCCTGAATCAGCTGGATCGCTTCCTTTTCGAAGAGCGGGTAGATCTGGTAGTGGATCAAAAAGGTTTTGGAGATAACTACCAGAGGCAGGAAAAAGACCGTGCCGGGATATCTTTGGGTTATCCGGATAAAGAACTGTACCGCAATTGGGCTTCCGGATATATCCCTTCGGAACAACCCACCTTAGAAGTCTTTCTAACACTAAGTTCACAAAGGCCTTTTCTCATACCAGATGCGCAAAAATACAAAGCCCGGGTTGATGATATCTTGAAAAAAAGCTATCTGCCAAGCCATATCAGGAAGCGGATAACACGTAATAAAGAGTTGTTTGCCAGTATCCTATATACAGACGATGCTTTAAAATCCCTGATACGAAAATACAGCGCACTTCCAGAATACCAGAATACACTATTTGTGATTACAGGGAGTCACAGTGCAACAGAATTACCAGGTGCTGATGAACTGCATCGCTATCAGGTGCCCCTTTTTGTTTACAGTCCGATGGTCAAGGCGCCTTTGAAAATAAAGAAACTGGTTTCGCACGCAGACATCATGCCATCATTGGTCCAGTTATTACATGATAATTATGGTATTCAGATACCGGAAAAGGTAGCCTGGATGGGAGATAATCTTGTTGGTAATCGGGTGTTTGATCCGGACAAGACCATTCCGCTCTACCGATATGGGAAAGGCATTAAGGATTATATTTCCGGAAGGCATTTCATTTCAGATAATAAGCTTTTCAAGCTGGAGGCCGGGTTATCTGCTGTGGAAATTCGAGATTCCGAACTAAAGGATTCCATTAAAACTAAGCTAAATGAATTCAGGGCTATAAATCAATATGTTACAACCGAGGACAAACTTCTTCCTGAACGCTATAGCCTCTTTTCTAATATCATCAAAGCTCCGTCAAAAGAAGAGCAGGTATGGATTAATAGTGTATTTAATGGACAGGATTTTGACGATGCCTACAACACTGCACGTGGGCTTGCGTTGGACGGAAAAAGGGACAGAGCCCTGTTGCTCTGCAGATTTATCCTGAATAAGGTTCCCGGTCATATTGATACAGAAATACTTATGGGCAGGATTTATGGATGGGAAGGCCAATATGAAATGGCCGCGGAATTATTAGAAAGGACGGTTCAAAAATATCCCATTTACACGGATGCTTACCTCGCGCTGTTAGACATTTATCATTGGTCAGGACAGCATAATAAAGTTCCGTTGTTGGAAAGGAAACTGAAATTCCATGGAATTAACTCCAATGAAGTTAAAGTAAAACTGAAGCGGGCCAAGGACCTGCTTAAGGAGGAAGAAGACAAGGTCAGTTTGGCTCAGGAAAGCAAGTCGACTGCTCCTGGTTTAATCGGAAAAGGATTATGAGAGTTAAAGCACTAATTGTAGTATCCGGCCTTTTGTTAGGGCTTTTTTCGGCTAAAGGCCAGAAAATGAGCTATAAAGGGGACCCGGATATTTCGTTTTCTGTTGCGAGATCCATGGCCTTTGCAGGAGATTATCACGGGGCAAGGGACACCCTTACAAATATCTTGTCCAGCTATCCCGATTATGCAGAAGCAAGGGGATTTTTGGCCAGGACCTACAGTTGGGATGGCATGTATGGGGAAGCCCGAAAACAATTTAATCGGATAACATCCAGCGAAAAGAATAATAAGGAAGTATGGGTGGCCGCTGTAAAGAATGAAATCTATGCGCAAAATGAAGGCATTGCTTTGGGATTGGCGAACAAGGCCCTGATTTATGTCCCACAGGATCCCGAATTAATGAGCCTCCGCGAGGATATCCTTTATCGCATTAAACAAAAACAGGCTAAATCCAATACCGAAATCAAGAAGGAAAAAGAAAAGCGCAAAACTAAAAACCGCTTGTCTTTAGGAAACGCAGTTGATGTTTTCGATGTTGGATACGACCCCATGATTTACGCCTCTGTGGAATATACCCGGGAAACTTCCCTTGGTAAGATCATTCCCAGGCTCAACTACAGCAACCGTTTTAACCAGAACGGATTGCAGTATGAATTGGATTTCTATCCTAAAATCTCCAAAAAATTATATGGCTACCTCAATTATGGGTATTCACAGGATGCAATATATCCCAGGCACAGGGGAGGGGCAGAACTTTACTGGAATCTGCCCAATGCCATGGAAGTATCTGCAGGCATGCGGTATCTGGCCTTTGCTTCCAGTGAAACTACCATTCTAACAGGCTCGGTTGGTTGGTATAAGGGGAATTATTATCTGGCCTTAAGGCCTTATATTACGCCAACGGGACAATCCACCGGATTTTCGGGAAATGTGCTGGGAAGGCGCTATTTCAAGCATAAAGAGCATTATTTAGGTGTTAATCTGGGGATTGGCTATGCCCCTGAACTTAGACAACTGAGCGCTAACAATGTACTACTGGCAGAAACCTTGTTCTTTGTCGCATCCCAGCAAATAAGACTGGAATATCAGTTCACATCTCGTGATCAGGGGAATCGTTACCGAACCCATTTGGGGATTACGCGGCAGGAATTTGTAACGGCACCAGATACCTTTTTCTGGGCATTGACAGCAGGTATGCAGTATCAGGTTCGCTTTTAAAATCGTCGAACTACAAGGCTCCAAAGGCTTACCACAAAAAAGCCGAATTACACCACAAAATATTGCTGCCACATACTAATATGGCTAAGTTTAAGTTATTAAATAGGAGATTTCTCCAAAGCATACCAAAAACCCAGACTTATCATGTTATACGATACCTACGGGGAGGAGTATTTGAACTTCCTCCGAGAATTGAACGAAATTTTAAGTTTAAATGAACTAGCTGAGTTGGACTATCTCTAGTCCAACCAGCTATTTTAATTATAACAGCTATGGCTAAACATAACCACGACAATGCCGATTATGTAAACTTCATTGAAAGTTTAAATGAGATTTTAATGGATTACGACATTAACAGACTAAGTTATTCTTAGGTGTTTATTTAGTGTGATAGAACAACAAAGCCCTGGTAAATCAGGGCTTTGTTGTTTTCTAAAATTAACAGTAAGGCTTATCCAAGATAACTCTTAAGTAATTTGCTTCTGGAATTATGCCGAAGTTTACGAATAGCCTTCTCACGGATCTGACGTACCCGCTCGCGGGTCAGGTCAAAAGTCTGACCAATTTCTGCCAGGGTCATAGAGGGTTGGTCCCCTATACCGTAATAAAGTTTAACCACATCAGCTTCCCTCGGAGAAAGTGTTTCAAGCGCCCTGTTAATCTCCGTATTCAACGATTGTTGCATTAGTCCGCGATCCGGCTTGGGAGATTCCGAAGAATTCATTACATCGTACAGATTAACGTCTTCACCTTCTTTCAGAGGAGCATCCATAGAAATATGACGCCCTGCGTTTTTGAGGGACTGTTTCACCTCGGTAAGGGTCATATCCAGTTCCTGAGCTATCTCTTCCGCAGATGGGGGCCTCTGATGAGCCTGTTCCAGATACGAAAAAGTCTTTTTTATTTTATTGATAGATCCGATTTTATTCAGGGGTAAACGCACCACACGGGATTGTTCAGCAAGGGCCTGAAGAATAGACTGGCGAATCCACCACACCGCATAGGAGATGAATTTAAATCCACGTGTTTCATCAAATCTTTTCGCAGCCTTTACCAATCCAACATTCCCTTCATTGATAAGATCGGGAAGTTTTAGTCCCTGATTTTGGTACTGCTTGGCTACGGAAACAACAAATCTTAAATTGGCATTGGTGAGTTTTTCGAGGGCTGCCTGATCCCCCTGGCGTATGCGTTGAGCAAGTTCAACTTCTTCACTTGCGGTAATCAATTCTATTTTACTGATGTCCTGCAGATATTTGTCCAGTGATTTTGATTCGCGATTCGTGACCTGCTTGACGATCTTTAGTTGCCTCATATATATTTCTTGGAATTAAAAAGGTTATAAACTCTCATTATACGCTTTTAATATCGTTTTTCCAAAAGGAATCAGCTTTACTTTTAAAGGATTTATTAGCAGCAGGCAGATGAGTAGTAAAGGCCTAGAAATAAGGTGCTAACGGCTTATTACACTGGGTTGTAAAACAGCATAAGAGATATCCTTATATTCGTATCGTGAGCAAACGTGCACTAAAAAAATACCTATCGGAATTACCTAAGGAGGCTTTGGAAGCTCAGGTCATGGATTTGTATGAGCGTTTTCCAGCAGTAAAAAAGTTCTATGACTTTGTCTTTAACCCTAAGGAAGAGAAGTTGATGCAGGAGGCAAAGTTTCGAATTAGCAATGAATATTTTCCGGTAAAGCGACGGCGTCCGAAAGCACGCAGATCGGTTGCACAAAAGTATATCAAACAATTTCGCACCCTGGGCATGGCACCCCATCTTATAGCTGATCTCATGCTTTACAACCTGGAAACGGCCCAGTCTTTTTCCCGCGAAAGACGCGTGCCCGATGCTTTCTATAAAAGCATGCTGAACTCTTTTACTGAAGCCACACAATTCATTTCTCAGGAAGCCCTCTTGCCGGAATACAAGTCCCGTATCATTGATATCTATAAAGAAGTGCGGGAACAGAACTGGCCCCTGATGGAAGGTTTTAACAGGGCTTTGGATATATTAGACCTGGATTAATCTTAAATCATCGCTTTTCTGGAATGGCAATAGTAATTATTAGAAATGATCACAAAACTGAGGCCTGGAAAAATGCCCTGCTGAAGGAAGATCCTGAATTGGAGATCTTTGGGTATGATGAGCCCCACGACCCTAACAAAATCCATATGGCCATGGTTTGGAAGCCGCCTCAGGGCGCTTTGGCCAACTATCCTGCTTTAAAATGCATCGCTTCCTTCGGAGCTGGTGTTGATTTTTTGTTCGAAGATGTACAATTACCGCCTGGTGTGCCCATCACAAGGGTAGTAGATCCGGTATTGGCTTCGGATATGTCGGAATTTGTCATTGGGGTTATTCTTGCTCACCTTAAAAACCTGTTGATTTTCAAAGAGGATCAGCGCAACAGCAAGTGGGTCCCCCGGGAGTACAGGAGAATAAGTGAAGTAACCGTAGGTATTATGGGCCTTGGAGAACTGGGCAGCATACTTGCCGAAGATCTTTGCAAGTTTGGATTTCAAGTAAGGGGATGGGCGAGATCGCACAAGGAACTGAAAGGGGTGAACTGTTTTAGTGGCCAGGAAGGTCTGGATGGATTTTTATCGGGTTCGGAAATCCTGGTTTGTTTATTGCCCTTAACGCCGCTTACCCATGGCATCCTCAATAAAGATCTGTTATTTAAACTGCCCAAGGGGGCATACATGATCAACGTTGCGCGGGGTGGACATCTGGTTGAAGAGGAACTTCTTCACGTGCTGGATGCAGGCCATCTTTCCGGTGCTTTCCTCGATGTTTTCGCAAATGAACCCTTGTCGGCAAGCCATCCCTTCTGGGATCACCCAAAAATTGATATGAGTCCGCATATTGCCAGCGTTTCAGATGTGAAATCTGTTGTACCCCAGTTATTAGAAAATTATCGGCGTGTTCAAGACGGAAGGCCCTTGCTGAATCTGGTCTCCAAGAGCCGTGGATATTAATTGATAACTTTCGGGACTTAAATTTTATTTGGGGGTAAAAATCGGCTAGTTTTGCAAAATTGGAGTGATGACAGCTCCAGATTGTAAGAAATTGCTTAACCCTACAACTCAGCCTTTTTGCGTATACAGACTGAAAATATTGAGAAAAAACTGTATGATTATCAGTTACAGGACCTCAATACGATTTTTAATGTGCTTGAGGAGTCTCCGGATAACATCAACCTCCTTTACCAGCTGCCGACAGGCGGGGGTAAGACTGTGGTCTTTTCCGAGATAACCCGTCGGTTTATTGAGCAAAGAAATAAAAAGGTGGTGGTTCTTACCCATCGCATTGAGCTAAGCCGGCAAACTTCCAGAATGCTGGACGGGTTCAGGGTGAAGAATATGATCATCAATAGCGAGGTCAAGGAATTGCGCGACCAGGGTGAGTTCCAGTGTTTTGTCGCCATGGTGGAAACCCTGAACAATCGCCTGCAGGAGGGGATGGTAGAACTGAACAATGTGGGCCTGGTCATTATAGACGAGGCGCATTACAATTCCTTCCGTAAACTTTTCAAATATTTCGAAAATTCAATCATTTTAGGGGTAACAGCAACGCCCTTGAGCTCCAATATCAAGCTCCCCATGAAGGATCACTACAAGAAATTGATCGTCGGGGAGTCCATTCAATCCTTGATTCAAAAGCGTTATCTGGCCAAGGCAAACGTGTATTCGTACGATGTAAGCCTGCGCTCCCTGAAGCTTGGAATTAACGGGGATTATACCGTTAAGTCCTCGGATGAGTTATACAGTACCCAAAACATGCTGGGTAAGCTCATGGAAGCCTATGAAGAAATCGCCAAAGGAACCAAAACGCTGATTTTCAACAACGGGATCAATACATCCCGCTATGTTTATGAGGTATTTAATAAAGCCGGGTATGATATCCGACATCTGGATAACAAGAATACCCCAACAGAACGGCAGGATATTCTTAAATGGTTTTCCGAAACCCCTAATGCCATACTTACTTCGGTAAGTATACTGACTACCGGTTTTGATGAGCCAACTGTTGAAACCATTATGCTAAACAGGGCTACACGTTCGCTTACGCTGTATTTTCAAATGATTGGCCGAGGCTCGCGAATCCTCCCACAAAAAGATGATTTTACAGTAGTAGACCTGGGAAATAATGTGGCCAGGTTTGGGCAATGGGAGGCCCCTATAGATTGGCAGGAGATCTTTCATTTCCCTGACTTCTTCCTTGAAAACATCAAGAATGATGAAGATATTGAACGGGAATTTGTTTATGAGATGCCCAAGGAACTTAGGGCAGAATTCAGTAAATCAACCGATATCGATTTTAACATCAAGGAGGAATACAAAGCGGCCTTTGCCAAAGGATTGAAGTCCAAAACCGTTTTGGAGCGCAGTATTGAGCAGCATGCCAGGATTTGTGTGGAAAATAGCGAAGACGTATTCGATGCAAGGATACTCGCCAAAAAACTAAAGGAAGAGATCTCCTACCGCGTCCGGCAATACTGCTATTGCATCATGAACAACACCAAGAACTACAAGGAATGGCTGGAAGAAGATTATGAACGCAAACTGCGGCTTAAAATATCCCAGAAATTTGCAGCCAGGATGTAAGGTGTAAACTATGACCAGGCGAAAACTTCTTGTCCTGGGCCTTACCTGGCCCGAACCTAAAGCAACTGCAGCGGGCATTCGTATGATGCAACTCATCCAAACATTTTTGGAATGGGGTTGGGAGCTTACATTTGCCAGCACAACCGGTAAAACGCAAAACGGAGCGGATCTGGAAGCCCTGGGAATTACGATTCGGACTGTACGGTTGAACGATGAGGCCTTTGATGTTTTTCTGGAAGAGCTAAAACCGGATATGGTTTTGTTTGACCGGTTTATTACCGAGGAACAGTTTGGGTGGCGTGTGGCAGAAACGATTCCCAACGCTATTCGCCTGCTGGACACAGAAGACCTGCACTCGCTCCGTTGTGCCAGAAAACACGCAATGGAGCAGAATATTCCATTTGATATTAAGGATTGGAAAAGCCTGGAGGAAACCAAAAGGGAGCTGGCCAGTATTTATCGCTGTGACCTCTCACTTGTCATCTCCAAGCACGAAATACAGTTACTGGAAAAATTACAAGTTCCTAAGGAATTGCTGTTATATCTGCCGCTATGGGCTAAGGAAGGTTATAAATCGATCGGTAAAAAATCTTCCTATGCCTCAAGGAAGGGGTTCATTTTCATCGGAAACGGAAAACACCTGCCCAATATAGATGCCATCCAGTACCTGAGAGAAATTCTCTGGCCGCTTATCCGGGAATTAATGCCCGCTGCCACTGTGGATATCTATGGTGCGTATCTACCAGACAAAATAAGGGCGCTGGATGATCCCAAATTGGGATTTCATATTGGTGGATATATAGAAAATGCCCATAAGGCCATGCAACAGGCCAGAATCAATCTGGCTCCCCTTAGATTCGGAGCTGGATTGAAAGGTAAATTGCTTTTGGCCTTGGAAAGCGGGACCCCATCCATTACGACCTCGGTAGGGGCAGAGGGAATTCTGGATCACAGTATTGCCGGGGAATTTGTCTTTGACCAGCCTGAAGCGTTTGCCAGGGAAGCGGTTAGATTGTACCAAAATGAAAAGGAATGGTTGTTATTGCAGGCTTTTGGTTTCGATGCTTTAAACGCTCAGTTTAACGCTAATCACTATCGCAAGGTATTATCAGCTGCTATTGAGGAATTGTCTGAACAGCTTGAGGAACATCGCATCCGGAATTTTACCGGGGCCATGCTGCATCACCATACCCTGCAAAGCACCAAATTTATGTCACGCTGGATCAGCTGTAAGAATAAACTAAAAGCCCTGCAGCAGGGGGCCGGAAAATAAAATAAGTCGATATCTTTATTGCGTAAAACACCTAGAGTATGAAAGCGGATTGGAAAACGGTAAAGGAATATGAAGACATAACCTATAAGAAGAGCAATGGGGTTGCGCGCATTGCCTTTAATCGGCCTGAGGTGCGGAATGCATTTAGACCCAAAACAACAAGTGAATTGTACGACGCCTTTTACGACGCACAGGAAGACACCAGTATTGGGGTGATCTTACTTTCAGCAGAAGGCCCTTCGCCAAAAGACGGGGTATACGCATTCTGCAGTGGGGGAGACCAGCGTGCACGTGGCCATAAAGGGTATGTGGGTGATGATGGCTATCACCGTTTGAATATACTTGAAGTGCAACGCCTGATTCGGTTTATGCCTAAAGTGGTCATTGCCGTTGTTCCCGGATGGGCAGTAGGAGGAGGCCATAGCCTGCATGTAGTTTGTGATCTTACCCTGGCCAGCAAGGAGCATGCGCTGTTTAAACAAACCGATGCGGACGTGACAAGTTTCGACGGGGGATATGGTTCGGCCTACCTCGCCAAGATGGTCGGGCAGAAAAAGGCTCGTGAAATATTCTTTCTGGGAAGGACCTATAATGCCCAGGCGGCCTATGAGATGGGGATGGTTAACGCAGTAATACCCCATAAAGAACTCGAGGAAACCGCATATGAATGGGCCCAGGAAATCCTGGAAAAATCTCCTATATCCATAAAGATGCTAAAATTTGCTATGAACCTTACAGACGACGGAATGGTAGGTCAGCAGGTTTTTGCGGGGGAGGCTACTCGCCTCGCTTATATGACAGATGAAGCTGCAGAGGGCAGAAATGCCTTTCTGGAAAAACGCAAACCGAAATTCGGGAAGGATAAGTGGATCCCTTAGAAATAGAGCAATAGTGTTAAACTAAAAAGAGCCCTGTCTTGCGATCAGGACCCTTTTACGAGAACACTATATGAAAATGAAAAAATTAACTCCTTTTTTTAATACATAGTAAACTTACTTCCTTTAACCTGCTGTAGGAAATTATTGTTGTGAGGGTAAGGATTTATGTGGTGAAGGAGTGGATTTGTGTTATATGCCGTTTTGAGGGCTAGGGAAAAGCGGCTATAATTTCCTTCAGAAAAGTGTTCAAATCAAAATCCGGAGGTTCCGCAAGACCAGTACGCACAATAACCAGGTCCTTGGAAGGAATTATAAACACATACTGTCCCTGGTATCCATTTGCTGAATAGAGGTCCCGTGGCACGCCAGGATATTTACCTTCAGCATTGAGCCAGAAATGTGCGCCGTAGGTACCATCTGAATGCGCTGTTGGTCTGGTAACATAATCCACCCAGTTTTTATCAAAAAGTTGCTCCCCGTTCCAGTTCCCATTGTGCAAATACAACAGGCCGAACTTAGCCCAGTCGCGCGTATTGGCCCAGGAATAGGAAGAGCCTACAAAATTGCCGGCCAGATCTGCCTCAATAAGCATACTGGACATGCCAATTTTATCGATCAATTCCTGATACGGAAAATTAAGGTAATCCTGATGACTGGAAAACTGCTGCCGAAGTACCCCGGAAAGCAGGTTAGAAGTGCCTGATGAATAATTCCAGAGTTCACCAGGTTGTGCCAGCGCCTGTTTGTCTTCCTGGATCCTGGTCATATCTGCTGACATAAACAACATGCGGGTAACATCCGAGATCTTGGTATAATCTTCCTCCCAGGATAAACCACTCTGCATTCTCAGCAAATGGTTAAGGTTTATATTCTTACGTATATCCTGTTGCCAGCTGCTTATAGGGGCTGGGCTATTGAGTTCAATTTTACCCTGGTATTCCAGGATGCCAAATAAGGTGGCCAAAACACTTTTGGTCATGGACCATCCCAGGACAGGTGTCTGTGATCCGAACCCCTCAACATAACGCTCGCTTAGGATGTGATCCTTGTAAGCAACCAATAACGTCCTGGTTTTTTGAATATCAGGATTTTCAAAGGCATAGCTGATAGCCGATTCCAACTGCTTGTAATCTACTTCCGGGAATATGGTATCCCTGGTTTCTCCATTGCCATAAGGAAAGGGCAGGGGGTTGGTAGTTACCTGTCGGTGTGGTTTTGTATTGGATGATATCTGGTTGGCATCTTTAATCATGAGGGCACATCCCAATCCGTCACGACAAATGGCTTTGCGCTGCATTAAGCTCAGAACGCTAGCGGTAACACTCTTTTCCTTTTTATTGACCTGTGTTTCGGCCAGTTTGATGAGCGGCACATTATTATCATTTGCCTCGATTGATGCTTCACTGCGCCCGGCTACGAAAGCACTGGACGCCATATTCTTGGCGGCATAGCCGGATATAATGGTTAATTTGGGATACTGAAAAGCAATGGTAGCAAGCAAGAGTACCAGGACAATTACAGCAAGGCGTTTGATGGATTTCTTTGACAACATTTAAGTCATTAATTAGGGGATTAAGCGAATATAAAGAAAGTCCCGTTTCCACTGCTTTTTAATTTTGCTGATTTTCTGGTTTCACCTATCTTCAACTTATGCAAACAGGAACCCAGGCCTGCCGTATTCAAAAAGTCCTCTGGTTATTTTCCATTTCAGCATTACTGCTGGCCTCTTGTAGCCGCACAAAAAAGGCCTCCCAGGAGGCTCAATACCAGACCTATTGCGGCAGCTGCCACCTTACCCCAAAAATAGATGAGCTTCCAAAGGCAATTTGGCAGCAGAATATCCTCCCTAATATGGCGGCCCGATTAGGTTTAAAAACCAACAATTATAATCCTTTCCAGGGCCTTTCTTATGAGGAAATGGAAGCAACTATACGATCGGGTATATATCCACCTAAACCGTTGATCGACTATGAAAATTGGGCGGCTGTAGAATCTTATATCCTGGAATTGGCGCCCGATTCCCTCCCTAAAATAAATTATCCCGAATTTGGAGAAATTACCTTGTTCAAACCCAGAGCGATAAACCTGGACGATGCCCCCGGCGCCCTTATAACCTACCTGGGTTTTGATGAAACCAGCGCTCAAACCCTGGCGGGAACCTTAAACGGCGAATTGCTTGCCTATGACTTTGTAAACAACCAGGCACAACTGCTGGATACCTATGACCGTCCAATCGTGGATTACACCTCCAGGGATGAAATCAACTACATCACAGAAATAGGGAAATTGGATCCCACACAGTTGCGCTCAGGAAGGCTATTGATACAGGGGAAAGACAGGTTGGAGCTTGGGTGCGACAGTCTGCACCGTCCTGTACATACCCTGGTAACCGATTTAAATAAGGATGGGGTTGCCGAATTTGTAATCAGCGAATTCGGGGATCTTCGGGGGAGTTTGTCATTATTTTCTAAGGGTAGTGATTCTGAAATGCAGAAAACTATCCTGTTAAATCAGCCCGGCACGATAAGGGTAATCCCCTGCGATATGAACGGGGATGGAAAGATGGATCTGGTAGCACAGACCACCCAGGGAGATGAAAGCATAACGATACTGTATCAGGAGGATGATTTGGTATTTAAGCCCGAACAGGTGATCCGTTTCAGCCCGGTTTATGGGAGTAGCTGGTTTGAGTTGGCCGACTATGATTCGGACGGGGATTTGGATATCATAACCGTAAATGGTGACAATGCGGATAAATCGTATATCCCTAAACCTTACCATGGCCTCCGTATCCATATTAATGATGGGCAAAACCGTTTTGAGGAAAAATACTTCTTTCCACTGAATGGCGCTACACGACTAATTTCAGGGGATTACGACCAGGACGGGGACCTTGATTTCTTCCTGGTGGCGACCTTTCCGGATTACGATAGCGCACCTTTGCCTTCCCTGGTATATTTGGAAAACCAGGACAGTCAATCCTTTAGTTTTACACCAAAAATTAAATATGGTACACCAGATGGGCGATGGTTTTTATTAACTTCGGGCGACATAGACGGAGATGGGGATGAGGATGTTGTGGTTAGTTCGTTTACCTATGCCTTCACTCCGGTTCCCGAGGAGTTGAAAAATCACTGGGATCAGACGGGTACCGACATCCTTGTTCTGGAAAATAAGCATGTGCAATAGTTTACAAAACAGCATCTATCCTTGTTAAGACGTAATTTATCGATGATGCGGAACGTATTGGGATCTTTAAAAATATTTGGACGCAATAATATCTTATTAGTAGCCGGAATGGCATTCATGGTTTCCTGCTCTTCTTCCAGAAGTATTGTGGATAATCCAATTACATTTGGCCCGGAAAGAGAAGCCCTCACCCTGCAATATCTATCGGAACGGTATGGCATGGAACAAACGGATTCCAGAATTGTTCCCAGGATGATTGTGCTGCACTGGACCGCCATCCCAACTTTAAAAATGTCCTTTGACACCTTCAATCCCAGCAAGTTGCCAGGGTCCAGAACAGATGTTCAAAAAGCCGGAGCATTGAACGTTTCAGCGCATTTTCTCGTAGATCGTGATGGTACCATATTCCGGTTGATGCCTGAAACTACTATGGCGCGACATGTCATTGGCCTGAATCACTGTGCCATTGGTATAGAAAATGTAGGAGGTACTGCAGATACTCCCTTAACCAAAGCCCAGTTGCAATCGAATATTTTCCTGGTAAACTACCTGGCAGAAAAATATAATATTGCTTATCTGATCGGTCATTATGAGTATCCTCGTTTTGAGGGACACGAGCTATGGTTGGAAAAAGATGAAGGGTACCGCACTGAAAAGACGGATCCTGGAGCGGACTTTATGAAAAAAGTAAGGAAAGCAACAAAGAAACTAAACTTTAAACCCCTTCCGAATTAAACTTTATATGATACGAAATCTATTCATTATTTGCCTGTGCCTGAGCCTTTTTGGGGTTCGTGCTCAGAATGAAGCATTAACCGCTTCTCTCTATGATACCTATGAAACGTTTAAAGAGCCAGCCCTGGACAAACGCCGTATCAAACATGCTGAGCTTCAGCCTTTGATTGAAAAATGGCGACAGCATCCTAAAACCGAGGTGAATCAGGTGGGTACTTCCATTGAAGGCAGGTCATTAGAACTGATCAGTTTAGGTGAGGGTCCTGTAGATGTATTCCTCTGGTCCCAGATGCACGGAAACGAGCCCACAGCCACCCAGTCCATTTTCGATATCCTGAATTTTTTTGCAGGAACTTCCTTTGAGCAGGAGAAAAGCGAAATCCTATCTCGTTTGCGGGTACATTTTCTTCCGATGTTAAATCCTGATGGGGCAGAGGTATTCCAAAGGAGAAATACCCTTGGGATTGACATTAATCGTGATGCACTAAGGCTGCAGTCCCCTGAGGGACAAACCCTGAAAAAGGTTCGCGATAGCCTGGATGCAGATTTTGGTTTCAATCTGCATGATCAAAGCACCTACTACAATGCAGAACGCACAGAGAAGCCAGCGACGATATCCTATCTGGCTCCGCCTTACAATTATGAAAGGGATATAAATGAGAAGCGGGAAGCAGCCATGCAGGTAATCGTTTTCATGAATAACATTATCCAGAAATACGCACCGGGTCAGGTAGGCCGCTACAGCGACGATTTTGAAGCCCGGGCTTTTGGTGATAACATACAGAAATGGGGTACCAGTACCATTCTTATTGAGTCCGGGGGATATCCCGGCGATGCGGAAAAACAAGAAATCCGGAAACTAAACTACGTTTCCATCCTGTCTGCGCTGTATACCATAGCAAAAGAAAATTATAAGGACATCCCAATCGAGGATTATGAAAAGATCCCTGAAAACGACAGGAAGCTGTTCGACCTGAAAATTGAAAATTTGACCTATCCTTTACTGGGTCAGGAGTATATCTTGGATGTTGGTATCCACAGGCTGGAAGTAGATCTGAAAGGGCATGCTGACTTCTGGTACAGCAGTCGCATTATAGACCAGGGCGATCTATCGACGTATTACGGTTACGAAACTTTTGATGGGACAGGGTATAAAATTGTTCCCGCGAAGGTCTATCCTAAAGTGCTGTCAAATGTGATGGACATGCCTAGCACCGAAATTATTGAAAATGTAAAACAAGGGTATGTGTATTTCCGGATATCAGAACTCCTGGATTTGCCGTTTATGTTAGGGCCACATCATTTTATAAGTGAAGACTATGAGATTCCTGAATTTCGCCTCGAAGTAGGTAGAAACCCCACCTTTCTCCTGGAAAAAGAGGGCAAGATCCAATATGCAGTAGTGAATGGCTTTCTGATCGACCTGAATAAATCTGTAGAAGACATAATTAATTCCATTGCTTTAAATAGAATCAATGCCATAATCTACAGGTAGTCAAATAAAAAACACCACCTGAGAACAAGGTGGTGTATTGACTAATTCTAAACTAATTCCTGGGGTTTAATACCCAAAACTAAAATGTAAGTCGGGCGCATTCATGATCATAGCGATCAACATGGTAAACAGGGTAAGCACGATTGAAGAAAAAACAGACAATACGATACTTTTTGACCATTTTGACAAAGACCCGATGGGACTCTCCTTTATAATTTGATTTAAAACATCCATAGCTTCATTTTTTAATTAAACAATACTCTTTTGGTTTTAGGACGTATTTAGTTGTTTTGTTTTCGCTGTTATATCTATAAAACAATTCAGGTCGTAAAAACCCTACCCTCGTATTTTGTAAAATAAAAAAAGGAGGACCCTTGGATCCTCCTTGCTTTCTGGTATATAAACGTGTTTATTATTCGCAGCCCGACGTAAATCCTGTGGCATCGAACTGGGTCTGTACTGCTCCTTGTCGGCTATCATCCACTACCTGAATCGCCAGGTTGTTTTCCCCGCTACCATCCCGCTTAGGGCTACAATATTCAAACAGGTAAAAACTGTTAGCCTGTTGTGAAACACGCAATGAAATGTCATTAAAAGTGGTTTCCAGTTCCTCTTTGTTGCTGGCAAAAACACTAAAGGTCTTGCCAATATCACTAAGTACCTGTGTATCGATTTCGGCACCAAGGCCTATGGTAAAAAATGAAATATTAGGGTCAGCCTGCTGGACTTTGTTCAGCGCTGCAGATTCTGTATACCGCGATGCCTGGTCGGTACCATCTGTAAAAAGTACTACTGAAGCTGCTCCAATAATGTTATCGGAAGTACTTTGAGTAAGAAGTTCGGCTGCCAGTTCCGTAGATTTAATGACTGCCCCATACAGATCTGTGGAAGGGTCGTTGCTGATATCCTGGGTAATACCATTCACCGCTGCAATCAATTCTTCTTTTGAGGCCGAAAGGGGATTTAAAAGGTGCAGCTCATCCTCTCCGTCAAACCAGTAGATGGCCATATTGAAGGAATTGGATGGAGTAGGGGGCATTACATTTTCAATAAAACTTATGGAGGCTGTTTTCAATTCCTCCAGGCTATTGCTAAGTACACTATTGCTCAAATCCAATACCAGAAGTGTATTGTTTCTGAAAACCTGGGAATTCGGGGAAATCCTGGCGAAGGACTCAGAAGCCGAAATGGTATTGAAGCAATCGTCATTACGCCCTTGTTCGTAAATCGTGAATTGCGAAGCTTCAAGCCCTGCCACGGGGTTGCCTCCGGAATCAGAAACCTTGAATAGTATAGATACCTTGCCCGGTAAGCTGGTAAACTGCTCCTGAATAGAAAGGATCAATTGATTCTCTCCAAGGTCCAGACATTTGTCAACCGGTTGCCCTTTTCCAAGTCCGTCTGTGTTGATATTAAAACTAACATCATCGTCGGCATTACTGCAGGAAGAAAGAAGGAGTACACAAAAAATAAAGGGAAGAGAAAATAGCGTTTTCATTTTCATTGGTTTTCGTTTCTTCCTCCAGAACGCGCGAAATGGCATTTAAGTATGCCCAGTAAAAACTTTATATCATTTCATTTAAGCAATCTACTTTTTGTTGTAAATTGAAAAGTACTAATCTTCACAAATGGAGCTGCAATGAATCCTAAACTCTTCTTGAATGTTTTTATTTTTTGTGTGATGTTGAACCCACTGCAGGCGCAGAACAATCTACTTGCAAAACTGGGTTACCCGGAAGATGCACGCCTGCTCATCATCCATGCAGATGATCTCGGGGTCTCCCATTCAGAGAATATGGCGAGTATAAAGGGTTTGGAAAAAGGAAATGTCAATTCTGCCAGTATTATGGTACCCTGCCCCTGGTTTCCTGAAATTGCAGCCTATGCGAGGGCTAACCCCGGAGCAGATCTTGGATTGCATCTGACCCTCAACAGTGAATGGAATCATTATAAATGGGGACCGGTTTCCTCCCGGGATTCAGTTTCCAGTCTTTTAAATGATCAGGGATATTTTTATGCCTCCGTGGATAGCCTTAAAGCGTCTGGTAAAGCTGAAGAATTGGAATGGGAGCTTACCAACCAGGTGAAAAAAGCCCTGGCAGCAGGCATCGATGTGACACATCTGGATGCCCATATGGGTGCTGCCGTAAGCCGGACCGATTTTCTGGCTGCCTATATGCGCGTAGGGCAGGCTTTTGACCTTCCTGTTTTGTTGGACCAAAGGATTTTTGAGATTCCGGATCCTGAAGTGAAAAACCTGATAAATGATAATACGGTAGTTATGGATAATATCCTGTCCATGGGGCCACAGGATTTTGAAGCCGGGGTTGATGTATTTTATGAGAAAATATTAAAGGACTTACCGGCTGGCCTGAATTGCCTGCTTATCCATCTGGCCTATGATGACGAAGAGATGAAAGCTGTTACAAAAGATCATGCATACTGGGCTGCAGACTGGAGGCAGGCAGATTTCGATTTCTTTATGAGTGAAAAATGCCGGACGCTCCTTGAAAGGGAAAATATCATCCTTATTAGCTGGCGCGAATTACGCGATAGGATAAGCAGAAAGAAATAGGAATTTTAACATTAGATTTGCTTAATCCGTAAGGTTAAGCGCGTTTTTTTTGATAATTTTAAAGGAAATCTCTGATTTTACAACTATCACCTAAAAATATTAGATATGCCAACTTTTGAATTGAAAGTCAATGGGGTTAATCAATCCGTTGATGTAAGCGAGGATACCCCTTTGATGTGGGTATTACGAGACCACCTTGATTTGGTGGGAACCAAATATGGCTGCGGTATAGCGCAATGTGGAACCTGCACGGTACACGTGGATGGAACAGCTGTGCGCAGCTGCGCGCTAACCCTGTCACAGGTAGAGGGAAAAGAAATAACCACAATAGAGGGGCTTTCTGAAGACGGGACACATCCCGTGCAAGAGGCCTGGAAGGAAATCGACGTACCTCAGTGCGGGTATTGTCAGGCAGGACAAATTATGACGGCAGCGGCTTTTCTTGAGCAAAATTCGAATCCAAGTGAGGAGGAGATCAAAACAGCCATGAACGGCAATCTTTGCCGATGTGCTTCCTACAATAGAATTTACCGTGCGGTAGAATTAGCCGCTACTAAAATGAAATAATCCAATTAAAAACGAGAACAATGGCAAATCAAAAACCTTCTTTACCGTTTAGCAGAAGAGAATTTATGCGTACCAGTTCTTTGGCCGGTGGTGGCCTTTTAATTGGTTTTAACCTTTTCCAGGCATGTAAACCAGAGGCCAAAGCGCCCATAGACCTGGCATCTTTAAACTATAATGACTTTAATGCCTTTATCAAAATTTCTGATAATGGGGCAGTAACCATTTTTTCACCAAATCCTGAAATAGGACAGGGGGTAAAGACCTCCATGCCGATGATTATTGCGGAAGAGCTGGATGTCGCCTGGGATATGGTACATGTTGAGCAGGGTATTCTGGATACCGAAAATTATACCAGACAGGTTGCCGGAGGTAGCCAGTCTATCAGACAGGGTTGGGAACCCTTAAGGCAAACCGGTGCCACAGCGAGGCAGATGCTTGTTAATGCTGCTGCAGCAAGATGGGGAGTTGACCCATCGGAGTGCACTACTAATGAAGGTGTTATTACCAATGCTGCCGGAGAAACCCTTGGATATGGTGAGGTAGTTATGGAAGCAGCTCAGCTGGAAATACCTGAGGATGTACAGCTTAAGGCTATCAAAGATTTCAAGATCATTGGAACAGATGCCCGTAATGTAGATATTGATGAGATCATCACAGGCAAACCCTTGTTCGGGTTGGATTATAAGGTGGATGGTATGGTCTACGCTGCGGTTGTCAGGCCACCCGCTTTTGGACAAAAACTAAAATCCTTCGATGCGGAAAAGGCCAAGGCAATGCCCGGTGTTGTCGATGTTATTAGCATCGGTGAAAAGGCCAGGAATTTGATAGAGCAAAACCCTCCTATTGCTGGCATTCTAAGCACAAGTGACAAAGTGGTGGTAATTGCCCAGACTACCTGGCAGGCCTTGAAAGCCAAAGAAGCTATTGAGGCCGAGTGGGAAGATACTTCTAAACTTGAAAGTTCTGAAGAGCACGATAAGATCTTAACGGACTTGCTTGACGGCAATGAATTCAATACACTGCGTTCCGATGGTAATATAAAGAAAGCTTTCGCGGAAGCGGATGAGATTCTGGAACGTACCTATGAATCGCCTTTCCTCCCGCATAATTGTATGGAGCCGATGAATTTCTTTGCTGATATCACTGATAACAAAGTTCATCTGGTAGGCCCTATTCAGACCCCTGCGTGGAAAGCCGGGGCGGTCGCCCAAATGCTAGGTAGGGAGGCTACAGAAATATTGCTGGAAATGACCCGACAGGGAGGTGGATTTGGACGGAGGCTATACGGTGATTTTGTCCTGGAAGTGGCCGAAATTGCAGATGCCATCAGGAAGCCTGTACAAGTCGTGTATTCCCGGGAAGACGATATGGCCGATGGGATTTACCGCATGGCTATCAAATACAGAATAAAGGCCGGTATTAAAGACGGTAAGGTTACCGCCTATCACCTGAAGGAAGCGGCCGTCAATTCGAATATGTACGGGTTGATCCCCAACTTTTTTCCTGCGGGGGCGATAGAGAATTATCAGGTAGATGTGGCCAAGTATGACTCAAATATTACCACAGGGGCCTGGCGTGCGCCTTATACCAATTTCCTGGCCTATGCGGAACAGAGTTTCCTTGATGAATTGGCCGAACTTATGGAAGTAGACCGGGTGCAGATGCGATTGGCTCTGCTTGAAAAAGTGAAGGGCACTTCGGACGACAGGATCCAGTATTCCCCTGAGCGTATGCAAGAGGTCATCAAAACCGCAGTTGAAAAATCCGGATGGGGAAAACAAGCAGATGGAGTTTACCAGGGTTTTGTTAATTACTATTGCCATAACAGTCATGTGGCCGAAGTGGCAGATGTTGTTATTGAAGATGGCAATGCGGTAGTTAAAAAGGTAACCTGTGTGGTAGATTGCGGTATCGTTATCAATCCACTGGGGGCCAAGAACCAGGCCGAAGGTGGCGTAATTGATGGTATCGGTCATGCGATGTTCGGAGAACTCGGATTTGAAAAAGGCCAGCCTACCGCTAATAATTTTAACAGCTATCGCCTGATACGAATGAAAGAAGCACCAATGGTTGAAGTTCATTTTGTAAAGAATGAATACGCCCCAACCGGTTTAGGAGAACCAACGCTTCCTCCGGCTGGCGGTGCTATTGCAAATGCTTTTAAGGCTGCAACCGGGAATAGGATATACAAACAACCTTTTAGTCAGTTCCCCGAGCTCCTTAAAGCACCCGAAAAGGAAATTTTAGGATAAATGAATATTCTATTATTTGGAATTACCAAGGACATTGTAGGTAATGCTACTTTGTCCTTGTCTCATTCTCAGGCTAAGGAAATGCAAACGGTTGGGCAACTCAGGAGTTACCTGAAGGGAACATACCCTGAAATGGGCAACTTGAGTTCCCTGGCTATCGCTGTAAATAGTGAATATGCCGAGGATGAGAGAGAAATTAAACAGGAAGACGAAATTGCCCTAATACCTCCGGTTAGCGGAGGATAACAGGAATGAACTATGCTTATTGATAATCATAACCGATGTATAAATTATCTCCGGCTGGCCGTTACGGATCGCTGCAACCTGAGATGTAACTACTGCATGCCTTCTGAGGGAATTGATTTTGCCAGCAAAGACTCCTTACTGACCATCCCGGAACTTTCTGAGATCAGTCGGATCCTAACCCGAATGGGTATCGATAAAATCAGGATTACAGGTGGTGAACCTTTTGTCAGGAAAGGTTTAATGCAATTGCTGAGGACCCTCTCAGAACTCGAGTCCTTAAAGGAAATTTCAGTTACTACCAACGCCACCCTGATCGGGCCATATATAGATGAACTCAAAGAGCTCGGTATTCAGAATGTCAATGTAAGCATGGATGCCATTAAACGAGAAACGTTTGAACAGATTACCCGAAGGGACGCTTATGACACCGTTTACAACAATTTAACCAGGCTAATAACCGAAGGGTTTAATGTGCGTATTAATTTTATCGTCCTGGAGGATCAGAATGAACAGGATATTCTACCTATTCTGGAACTTCAGAAGCGCCATAACGTTTCTGTCCGTTTCTTAGAGGAGATGCCTTTTAATGGGGGAACAAAAGGTTTCGAGACATTAAAATGGAATTACCAGGGCATATTAAAATATATCAAAGCGGCTTATCCGGATGTACAAAAACTGACTGATCCTGTCACTTCCACGTCCCTGAACTATAAAATTCCGGGACATAAAGGCAGTTTTGGTATTATCCCTTCCTTTAGTCGTACTTTCTGCGGCACCTGTAATCGCCTTAGAATTACGGCTACGGGAGATGTAATCACCTGTCTCTACGGAAAACCCAAAATGAACCTGAGGGATTTGTTGCGTAATGACCATTCGCTTCCTGAAATTGAAGGAGCAATCCGGCAGGTAATAGGGGCAAGGGCTAAAACCGGACATGACGCCCAACAGGAATACGATTCCGTGTTCTCAAATTCAATGACTTCAATTGGCGGATAAACCATAGCACAGCAGTGATGGAGACCAGATCTAACAAACAGACTCCCCCTTTATACGGACTAATCCTCGCCGGTGGTAAAAGCACCCGTATGGGTCAGGATAAACATTTGCTGGACTATCACGGACAACCGCAGGCTGAGTATTTATATGGCATAGTCGACGGTCTTTGTGAAAGAACCTTTATGAGCCTTCGGGCAGACCAAAGTCGTGATCAAGACAAGGGATATAAAGAAATTGTGGACCAAAATGTTTACCGGGGACCTTTTAATGGTTTGTTGAGTGCCCATGCTATGTATCCTGAAGCAGCATGGTTGGTACTGGCTTGTGATTTACCGCTAATTAATAAACAAACCATCGTCAGACTGATAAAGGCTCGGGAACCTAAGGCGGATGGTACAGCCATGGCTACCCACAAAACAGGTTTGCCAGAGCCTCTGGTTGCTATTTGGGAACCCTCGGGACTGGAAACGGCCAAAACCTACCTGAAAACTGCCGAAAGCAGTTGTCCCAGGAAATTTCTCCTGCGTAATGAATGCAAGCTTGTATTTCCTCAGGAGGATCAGGTTTTGTTAAACGCAAACAACCCTGATGAATTTCAGGAAGCCTTATCTATAATACGATCAAATTGAAGGAGAACAGATATATAAAACAGGAAAAACTCCGGGATTTTGGCCCGGAAGCCCAACAAAGGCTCAAAGATGCTTCCGTATTGGTGGTAGGCCTGGGAGGACTGGGTATTCCCGTACTGCAATATCTCAACGCTATGGGTGTAGGCCGTCTGGGCCTTGTGGATCAGGACGAGGTGGATCTTAGCAACCTCCAGAGACAAGTCCTCTATGATGAAACCGATGTTGGTGTTGCGAAAGTCGAGGTATGTGCTGATAAGCTACACAGGCAGAATACGGAAACCATCATTGAGCGCCATAACGTTTACTTGTCGCGCGAAAATGCCCTGGATGTGATCGCATCTTATGATTTGGTAATAGATGCTTCAGATAATTTTCCCACGCGTTACCTGATTAACGACGCCTGTGTGATTTTAAACAAGCCTTTTATCTACGGAGCTCTTCATGGATTTGAAGGACAGGTTTCCGTTTTTAACTTTCAGGAGGGGCCTACTTATCGCTGCCTTTTTCCTGAAATTCCGGGAGCCACCGAAGTCCCCAGTTGTGATGAGAATGGAGTACTTGGAGTTCTTCCCGGTATAATTGGTAATTTTCAGGCTCTGGAGGCGATAAAGGTAATTACCGGGAGAGGTACAGCACTCTCTGGTAAGTTATTGCTGTATAACGGACTGAATCCCGCAATTCACAAGATCAATTTCTCTTTAAAACCCGAGAATAAAGAAATCAAAGTTCTTCAGGATACCTACCAGGTGCCTTCATGTGCAACAGAGCAGGACATAAATGCTCAGGAACTGGCAACGCTAATTAATTCGGGTAAGCCATGCACCGTGATTGATGTGAGAAGCGTTGAGGAATTTCGCCAGGGCCATTTACAGGGCGTTTTACATATCCCACTGGATAAATTGGCTGCGGAGCCATTAGAACTAAGCGGGAACAAGGAAGTATATCTGATTTGTCAAAGCGGTGTTAGGAGTTTACAGGCTAAGTACATGCTCCAGCAGCAATTTCCAAATATTACTTTTTTCAACGTGCGTGGCGGGCTTAACAGCATTAGCTCCGAAAAAGTGACCATTTAAATAAAACTACAAGACTGATTTTGATGATAAGGTACGTCGAGGCATTGGAAAAAGTTTGTGCTGAAACACGAGATTATGGCATTGAAACCGTCCCAATAAAAGACTGCGCAGGGAGGGTGTTGGCAGAAGATATTTTGGCCGACAGGGATTTTCCACCATTCGATCGCGCGACGAAGGATGGTATCACTATCAAATTTGAGGCTTTTGAGCATGGTCGCAAAGCCTTTGAAGTCACCAAGGTTCTTGCTGCCGGTACTCCAGCTGCGGTCTTAGAAGACCAGGAAACCTGTATGGAGATAATGACCGGTGCTGTGGTTCCCTATGACGCTGATACGGTAGTGATGTACGAAGAAGTGGAAATAGACCAGGGCATTGCTACCTTAAAATCGGCTCCGAAAAAGGGACAGAATATCCATTATCGCGGGAGTGATATTCGAAAAGGGCAGGTCTTGCTGCCCGCTAATTCGAAAATCACATCTGCGGCAATCGGGATTCTTGCTTCAGTTGGGAAATCCGGGATAAAAGTCAAAAAATTACCCAGGGTGGCGGTTATCTCAACAGGAAATGAATTGGTGGAAATAGATACCATTCCGGAATCCCATCAGATACGAAGATCGAATACCTATTCGCTTCATTCGGCCCTACTGCAAGAGGGCATTGAACCGATGCTCCTGCATCTGAAAGACGACAAGGACATGATTATGCAGAAGCTTGCCTATGTGGTTGATGAACTAGACGTGATACTCCTGAGTGGAGGCGTATCCAAAGGTAAGTATGACTACCTTCCTGAAGTGTTTAAAAATATTGGGGTACAGAAAATATTTCATGGGGTATTACAGCGTCCGGGAAAGCCTTTCTGGTTTGGCAAGGATGAAGAGAAGGGAACCCTTGTTTTTTCTTTTCCGGGAAATCCGGTTTCTACCTTTGTAAACTACCACCTGTATTTCAAGACCTGGTTGAACTACTCTTTGGGCCTCAATTTGGAACATATGACGGTTCTCCTGGATACCAGTCATCAGTTTTCTGGTAATCTAACCCGTTTTCCACTTGTTCGCCTGCAATGGGATAAAGGATTACCTAAAGCAGTTCCCGTTAGTAGCAGTGGCTCCGGAGATCTTGTGAGCCTGGCTGAGGCGGATGGCATATTACAGCTTGATCCCAGAGAAGCAGGGTATTCCAAAGGAGAGGTGGTACCCTTTTATCCCCTTAAACCCTTTTATTTATGACCCACGAACTAAAACGAATTGTAAGTGCATTTGAAGCAGCACTTGAAGAAAACAGAAAAGTGGTGCTGGCTACCGTGGTACATGTGGAAGGATCTTCTTACAGACGCCCGGGGGTCCAGATGCTTATAGACGAAAATGGAAAGATGACCGGCGCCGTGAGCGGTGGCTGTGTGGAAAAGGAGGTTTATCATCAGGCTCAGGAGGTCTTCGATAAGGGAATCCCCAGGATTATGACCTATGATGGCAGATATCGCTTGGGATGTGAGGGAATTCTCTATATTCTCCTAGAACCTTTTCTGCCTGACCAGGAATGGTTACAAGCCTTTTGGAAAGCTGTTGCGGATAGAACGGACCTTTTGTTTACCAGCTACTTTAACTTATCTGAGGGTATGGATAAAGCTTATGGCAGCACCAT
>CAJHYA010000160.1_pt1 | contig 28719 bp, 26 predicted proteins | sample 9198611 | NCBI WGS metagenome assembly CAJHYA01 (sample SAMEA7708353, study PRJEB35096) | sediment metagenome | biome: marine neritic benthic zone biome [ENVO:01000025]; feature: sediment [ENVO:00002007]; material: shallow marine sediment [ENVO:03000034] sea grass bed [ENVO_01000059] ... | reverse complement strand
TTGCTTTTGCAGGCCCACTACCCGCAAATTCAAATAAGTAATCTATCCAATGCGGATGACGTCAGGGTTATGAAAAAAGGCCTTCAGGCACAGCAGGGGGAGGTGGATATACACCATGCTGGCACGGCCATGCGATTTCTAACTGCCTATTTTGCCACCAAGGAAAACACGGATGTAGTGCTAACCGGCTCTTCCCGAATGCGGGAGCGGCCTATAGGTATCCTGGTTGAGGCCCTGCGCGGTCTTGGGGCCAGGATCACCTATTTGGGTAAAGAGGGATTCCCACCCTTGGGTATAAAAGGAATCAGCTTGCAGGAAAAAGAGGTTTCCCTTCCTGCCAATATCAGCAGTCAGTATATCTCTGCCTTATTGCTGGTGGCTCCATCCCTCAAAGAGGGTTTGATATTGAATTTAGAGGGAAAGATCACCTCCCGGCCATATATAAATATGACTTTAAAACTACTGGAGGAAGTGGGCATTCGCTCTGAATTCTCTGGTCAAAGGATCCGGGTATTCCCCAAGGCTGAGGTTGCATCTAAAAATCTGGTGGTTGAATCAGACTGGAGTTCGGCTTCCTATTTTTACAGCATTGTATCCCTGAGCGCGGTGGGATCGGAGATATGCTTGTCCGCCTATAAAAAGAACAGCCTTCAGGGAGACAGTATCCTTCAGGAAATCTACACCAATTTCGGAGTGGAAACTCATTTTGAAGGAGAATCCATCAGGCTGGTAAAGGCCCGGAACCATACGTTAACCCACCTGACCTATGACCTTACTGAAGCACCAGACCTTGCCCAAACCCTGGTAGTCAGTTGTTTTGGATTGGGTATTTCCTGTGAATTGAGTGGCCTTCATACCTTAAAAATTAAAGAGACAGACCGACTTCAGGCATTGCAAAATGAGCTGGTGAAACTTGGCGCGCGCATTTCCACTACTGAAGCTTCTCTGGAGCTGGATGCACGCACAGTTTTGAATGCAGGAATTAGTATTGACACCTACAATGATCACCGCATGGCTATGGCTTTCGCGCCTCTGGCGATGATCACTTCCCTGACCATCAATGACGCTGGTGTGGTTTCCAAATCCTATCCGGATTATTGGGAAGATCTCAGAGCCTTATCTTTTGATATTCAAGAAGTAGTTTAGCATTTCTGCCCCATTTACTTGACAACGCCCTTGGCAGGGTTGTATATTTGCACCTTCAAAAAATTGGACTAAAACTACCCTATGAAATTATCTCACTTCAATTTTGAGTTGCCTAAGGAATTGCTGGCTGAATATCCTGCCGAGAACCGGGATGAATCCAAATTAATGGTTATCCATAAGGAAACCGGCAAGATAGAGCACAAAATGTTCAAAGACCTGATCGACTATTTCGATGAGGGCGATGTAATGGTTATTAACAATACCAAAGTGTTTCCGGCCAGGTTATTTGGGAATAAGGAAAAAACCGGGGCAAGGATTGAAGTATTCCTGCTACGCGAATTGAATGAGGAACAACGCCTTTGGGATGTGCTGGTAGATCCGGCAAGGAAGATCAGGATTGGGAATAAATTATATTTTGGAGAGGATGAGAGCGTGGTGGCAGAGGTAATAGACAACACTACCTCCCGTGGAAGGACGCTGCGATTCCTCTATGATGGTTCTTACACTGATTTCAGGAGAAAACTTCGTGAACTTGGGGAAACACCATTACCAAAGTACATTAAAAGAGGGGTAGAGCCTGAGGACGAAGATCGCTATCAAACCATTTACGCCAAGCATGAAGGAGCTGTAGCTGCACCAACGGCAGGACTTCATTTCTCAAAGCACCTGCTGAAGCGATTGGAAATTAAGGGGATTGATTTTGCAGAACTTACCCTGCATGTAGGTTTGGGTACTTTCAATCCGGTAGAGGTTGAAGACTTATCCAAACATAAAATGGACAGCGAGGAACTCGTTATTGATGAACGGGCCACCGAGATTGTAAATTCCGCTAAGACGAAAAAGAAAAAGGTTTGTGCTGTGGGGACTACCGTAATGAGAGGATTGGAGAGTGCAGTATCTTCGGAACGAACCTTGAATACATTTGAAGGCTGGACCAACAAGTTCATCTTTCCCCCCTATGAATTCAGTATTGCCAATGCAATGATCACAAACTTCCACCTGCCAAAATCAACCCTCTTGATGATGGTTTCGGCATTTATGGGGCATGAGCTGATGAAGCGGGCTTACAAGGAAGCCATTCTGGAACAATACCGGTTCTATTCGTACGGAGATGCCATGTTGATTCTGTAAGAATAGCACCCATAAAGGATCCTGCCTTGCTCTAAGAGGAGTTGGGCAGGATTTTTTATATTAAAGGAGCAATGGTGGTCAAAAAAAGAGACATAAGAGCATTAAGTAAGGAAGAACTCCGGGAGTTTTTCCAGGACCTTGGCGAGCAGGCGTTTCGTGGCAATCAGGTCTACGAATGGCTATGGCAGAAATCTGCCCATCGTTTTGAGGAAATGACCAATATTTCCAAAGAAACCCGGCAACTTCTTTCCGAGCACTTTGTAATCAATCATGTCGCAGTAGACCAGCTGCAACGCAGTGCGGATGGCACTATTAAAAATGCAATCAGATTACATGATGATTTGCTGGTAGAGTCGGTTTTGATACCCACAGAAACACGTTCAACCGCATGTGTTTCCAGTCAGGTAGGCTGCAGTCTGGATTGTAAATTCTGTGCTACCGCCCGGCTAAAGCGCATGCGAAACCTCAATCCGGACGAGATCTACGATCAGGTTGTGGCCATTGACCGTCAGAGCCGTTTGTATTATAACCGCCCATTGAGCAACATCGTTTTCATGGGGATGGGCGAACCCCTTATGAATTACAGGAATGTACTGAAAGCAATAGATAAAATAACATCGCCTGAAGGTTTGGGGATGTCTCCGAAACGGATAACCGTATCCACTTCCGGGGTTCCCAAGATCATAAAAAAGATGGCTGATGAGGGTGTGAAATTCAACCTGGCTGTTTCCCTGCATTCGGCCATAGACGAAAAACGGACCGCGATCATGCCATTTAACGCAAAAATGCCCCTGGCAGAATTGCGTGAAGCACTACAGTACTGGTATAACAAAACCAGGAACAGGATAACCTATGAATACGTGGTCTGGGAAGGGATCAATGACAAAACTGAGGATATAGAGGCGCTGATCCGTTTTTGCCGGTTCGCTCCGTCCAAGGTTAACCTGATAGAGTATAACCCTATTGGCGATGGAGATTTCAGCCAGGCCCCGGTTGCAGTGATAGACCGATATAAGGAAGCCCTGGAGAAAGCCGGAATAACGGTTACCGTCAGGAGATCCCGCGGACAGGATATTGACGCTGCCTGCGGACAACTGGCAAACAAATCCAATTAGTTAAATCGGGAGACACCAAAGTATTTTACCTAATTTTAAGCGAATAATCAATTTGCTTTCCGATTGACGTGAAAATCGTAGCTCAAATAAAGGAACCCGTATTAGAGGAGATGGAACTTTTCGAACAGAAGTTCTTTGAATCCATGTCCTCCAAGGTCGCCCTGCTCAACCGCATTACCTATTACATTGTAAATCGAAAGGGAAAACAGATGCGTCCAATGTTTGTCTTTCTCTGCGCAAAAATGTTGAATGATGGGGAGGTAAACGACCGCACCTACCGGGGAGCTTCAGTAATAGAACTTATCCATACGGCCTCATTGGTCCACGATGATGTGGTGGACGATAGCAATAAACGCCGTGGTTTTTTCTCCATAAATGCACTTTGGAAGAACAAGATTGCCGTACTGGTAGGAGACTATCTGCTGTCCAAGGGTATGCTGCTCTCGGTGGAAAGCGGGGATTACGATTTGCTCAAGATTATTTCCATTGCCATACGGGAAATCAGTGAGGGGGAGTTACTGCAAATCGAAAAGGCAAGACGGCTTGATATTACCGAAGAGGTTTATTATGAGATCATTCGTCAAAAGACAGCTACCCTAATTGCCGCCTGTTGTGCCCTGGGGGCAGCTTCGGTAAAACCTGATTCTCCTGATGTGGAGAATTTCCGGAAGTTTGGCGAACTATGCGGGATGGCGTTTCAAATCAAAGATGATCTTTTCGACTACGGTGAAGAACGTATTGGGAAACCGACAGGTATCGATATCAAGGAACAAAAAATGACCCTTCCGTTGATTTATGCGCTGAATAATTGTGAGAAACAAGAGCGCAAATGGCTTATCAACTCCGTGAAAAACCACAATCGGGATAAGAAAAGGGTAAAGGAAGTCATTGCCCTTGTAAAGGAAAAAGGCGGGCTAAGTTACGCAGAGGTGAAAATGCACGAATTTAAAGATAAGGCCGTACAATTGTTGGATACCTACCCTTCTTCCCCCTATAAAGAATCATTACGCCTGATGCTGGATTACGTGGTGGAGCGGAAAAAGTAATTCCTATATCTTTACCAATCAGGTCGATACCAAAATTTCTAAACTTTTTTGTCCGTTCAGGCAACGTTTTTCGGCCTGATCCCGTCTATCCTAATAGAGAACCAATATGAATCCGTTGAAGATCATAACACTCTATAAAAATGAAAAACTGCTGGTTAGCAGGGCTGCCGCTGGAAACAGACAGGCACAGCAATTTATCTATGAGCACTATGCCCCTAAGATGTTGAGTGTTTGCAGGCAGTATATACGGGACCTGCAATTTGCAGAGGATGTTATGGTCCAGGGATTTGTAAAGGTGTTTAAAAATTTAAAAAGTTTTAGGAACGAAGGTAGTTTTGAAGGATGGATAAGACGGATAATGGTTCGGGAAGCGATAGATTATCTGCGGAAAAAGCAATTTGTGGTATTTGATGGGGAAGCCATTGACAAACATTCCGAGTCCCAGGTTGACCTATCCACTTCCCTTGAAACAGAAGAAATACAGGCCTTGATCGATTCCTTGCCCGAAGGCTACAAAATGGTATTTGTCCTTTACGCAATCGAGGGGTATAAACATCAGGAAATCGCTGAGGTATTGCAGATCTCTGAGAATACTTCCAAATCCCAGCTGTATAAGGCCAGGAAAGTATTACAGGAAAAATTAATAGCACAAAACCGAATAGGCTATGGCACCCGATAAATTTGAAAAATATGTAAAAGATAAGGTTCGGCAACGGGAAATCACCCCTTCCGATGATGCCTGGAACCGAATAGCAGAACAATTGCCAGTTGTTGAGAAAAGCGGCAGAAAACCCATTGTGTGGTATAGCATTGCAGCAAGCTTTATTGGCATCCTGATTATAACCTTGTATTTCACTCAGACCACGACACCGGACTTGGTTTCACCTACCCCGGTGGTGATAAGTGAAGAAAATGACCCGGCGAGCATTACACCGCTTGTGGAGTCTGAAAAAGAGCCAATCGTAACAGAAGAGGGGGAAGCAGTAGCCAGTCAGCCATCTACACGGCAAAACACCGGGCAAATGCCTTCCGTTAAGGTGGCAGAAACAGTCACTCCGGTTGGGGATAAGACGCTTGAGGCCCCGGTAGTACCCAATACAGCAGTCGTGGAGAACATAATTCCGGAGGAGGCTAAGCAGCAGGAGTTATTTATCGAGTCAAAAGTTGCCGAAGTAGTCGCTGAAGTACGGTTGCTGGAACAAAACAATGAGGCGCTTACAGAAGCAGAAGTGGATTCCCTGCTCAGAAGGGCGCAAAATGAACTTTTGAAGGAAAGGCTGTTCAAAACGGATAATACGGTAGATGCCGTAGCCTTATTGAATGAAGTAGAAACGGAACTCGACCAATCGTTCAGGGATCAGATCTTTGATCGTCTCAAAACCGGTTTCATGAAAGTCCGAACAGCCCTGGCAGACAGGAACAACTAATATTCAAAATCAAATCTAATAAATCAATGCCCTGAACGCAGGGCACAGGAGGAGTATATTCATCAATCATCAAAAATCAAATCATTATGAAGACAATTACGAAGCACACCGTTTACGCTATTTTCCTTTTAATAGCGCAAATATCATTTGCCCAGGAAGCCTATCAGGATAAAGTTGCCCAACTGGAAAAACAAAAGGAACAAATTACACTTCAGGAGAAGGAAGCCCTGAAAGAAGAGGTAAAAACTATAACAGAACGCTTCGAAAGAGGTGAGATTACTGAGGAAGAAGCGAAGTCGCTGAAGGAAAAGGCAGCAAAAAAGAGAGCGCTTAACATCGAGGACCGATTGGCAATCATTGATAATCAAATTGCCCTTTTGCAACGCAATAAAGGAGATGTTCTGGAGACCAAAAGGGAAGTCTCCATAATAGAAGACGGGGTTGGGTTAACCATCAATGTTGGGGATGAGGCACTTGAATTATTTAATAATAAAAGTAAAGTACCCGTATATGACCGACGAACCTATTCCGATTTTGTAATGGCTATTGGTTTTAATAATTCCCTTATCGAAGGACAATCCCTAAGCGATTCCCCTTATAAAGTAGGAGGTAGCCGCTTCTTTGAAATCGGCTGGGCCTGGCGTACACGGGTGTTCAGAAAATCAAACTTCCTGCGCCTCAATTATGGATTTTCTTTCCAATTTAATGGTTTAAAGCCCAAGGATAACCAGTATTTTGTGTTGAACGGGGATCAGACGGAACTACAGGATTTTGCATTTGCGCTTGATAAATCCAAGTTGCGTGTGGATAACCTGGTGTTTCCAATTCACTTCGAGTTCGGACCCTCCAAAGTGAAAAAGACAGATGAAAAGATCCGATATGACATCGATAATCAGTTCCGCTTTGGATTCGGAGGTTATGGTGGATTCAATATGGGTGTCCGACAGAAATTGAAGTATAAGATTGATGGGGCTCGCGTTAAGGATAAACTCAATAGGGATTATAACGTCAGCAATCTGGTATATGGATTAAGTGCCTATGCAGGTGTTGGTGGTACCCTTCTGTATATCAAATATGATCTGAATCCCCTGTTTGAGGATGCCCTGGTAGAGCAACGCAACATATCTCTGGGCCTGCGATTTGATCTTTAGGAAATGGAAGCCATAAAACTGCCTTTTCAACCGGAAAGGCAGTTTGCTATTTACGCAATTTCTCTGCGACTGCTTGTTTCATTTCCGGGCTAAATTCTTCTTTATAAAAACCCCTTTTGCAATAATTGCATTCGGCAACAAGATTAGTGCCCAAGCGGTAGACCGGTATCCAGAAAAGATGGACAAAACTTGGCGTACTACTCACCGATAGCTGCCCTTTTGTGTTGCAATAGGGGCAACTTACACCCGATAAAGTATGGCTCCTGGTTTTGCCAGGTCTCACTCCGAAAAACAATATCATACCTTAAAATCTAAATACTACTCCTAATTTAAGCAATACCCGGAATATTGTGGGTGAAACATTTTGGAAAGCGCTGCTATTTTATAACTTTAACCTTCACTGATATATTCACTGTGATCTCAAAATCCACTATAGACCAGGTTTATGAAACTGCAAGGGTTGAAGAGGTAATCGGAGACTTCGTACAGCTCAAGAAATCCGGTTCCAACTTTAAAGGCCTGAGTCCGTTCACGGATGAACGGACCCCCAGTTTTATGGTCTCACCTGTAAAACAGATCTGGAAGGATTTCAGTAGTGGTAAAGGTGGGAATGTAGTGGCATTCCTGATGGAACATGAACATTTTACCTATCCGGAAGCGATCCGATATCTGGCAAAGAAATATCAGATTGAGATCGAAGAAACCCAGCAAACCGATGAGCAAAAGGAACTGGCCAATGAACGGGAGAGTATGTACCTCGTTTCCGAATATGCCCAGCAGTTCTTTTCTGACACCTTATGGAATACAGAGGAAGGTAAGGCAATAGGCCTTAGCTATTTTAAGGAACGAGGCTTCACAGAAGAGACCATCAGGTTTTTCGGACTGGGATACAGTGCTGATCAATGGGATGCATTTACCCGTGCTGCATTAGAAAAGGGGTATCAGTTGAAATACCTGGAAAAGACGGGATTAACTATTGTCAAAGAAGATAATACACAACCGGATAAAAAAAGGACATTTGATCGCTTTAAGGGGCGGGTGATCTTCCCTATTCATTCCATGAGTGGAAGGGTTCTGGGTTTTGGAGGCCGTATCCTTGCCAATAACGCCAGAGCAGCTAAGTACCTGAATTCCCCGGAAAGCGATATTTACCATAAAAGCAAGGTCCTATATGGCATTAATTTTGCCAAACAGGCGATTGCCAAGGAAGACAATTGTTACCTGGTTGAAGGGTATACGGATGTGATACAGATGTACCAGCGCGGGATCCATAATGTGGTTTCTTCCAGTGGTACCGCCCTTACTCCGGAACAGATACGACTAATTAACCGGCTTACCCAGAACATTACCGTACTGTTTGATGGGGATCCTGCCGGTCTCAGGGCTTCCCTTCGGGGTATAGATCTGATCCTGGAACAGGGCATGAACGTTAAGGTCTGCCTTTTTCCGGACGGGGAAGATCCGGATAGTTTTGCAAGAGACAATACCTATGAGGACCTCGTCCTTTACCTCGATTCACATGCACAGGACTTCATTCAGTTTAAAACCTCGCTCCTGGCAGAGGATGCGGCACGAGATCCGGTAAAAAGGGCGGAAACCATACGGGATGTAGTCAACAGTATTGCCAAAATCCCCGACAGGATCAAGAAAGAGGTATATATACAGGAGTGTGCCCGAATTATGAATATCTCCGAGGCCGTACTTTTTAACACCCTGGCGCAGGTAGATAAGAAGAACTATGGGGAGGTTCAGCGTCAACTAAAGCAGCAACAGTCCTTCGAGGTGGTCAAGAACCGCGAATTGCAGGAGAAAGTAAATGTGCAGTTTGAGCTGGAGAAGAAGATTATAGAGATGCTCTTGTTATATGGCAATCAGGAACAGGAGTTTGAAGACCTCATCTTAAAGGAAAACGAAGATGGGGAATTGGTGCTTCAGCCGGAGAATGCCGTATCCAAGGTATATGAGAAAGTGTACCTGGATTTACAGGAAGACGAGATAGAGCTAACCCATGAAGAGTTCCGTAAGATATACTACCGCCTCATGGAGGAGTTGAGCAAGGAAGGCCCGTTTTCCCTGAATACTTTTTTGTCCTACTTAGATAAAGAACTCCTTGAATCTGTCACTTCTATACTTATGGAAGAGGAGAAATATGAACTCCATCATTGGGAACGGAAAGACATCTATCCCAAGAACAGGGAACATACTATTGCGCAACTGGTAAGCGAAACTATTTTGACCCTGCGTTGTTATTTGATCAAAAGACGTATTGAAGAATTACAAAAAGGCACTGAGGCCGAATCTGATGATAACCATGAGGTCCTGGAAGAAATTATGAACTACCTGCAATTGAATAAATTACTCAATCAGAAACTGAACCGGGTCTTGTCCTAACAACCAATAAAAAAACCCGACCAACAGGCCGGGTGTACTATATTAGCAGATAGTTGTTTAATAAAGTTCCAGGGCTTTGGCCTGCTGAAGCAGGTCTACCATGTTATCCACATTGAGTTTCTTCATAAGACGGGCCTTATAGGTACTTACTGTTTTCTCATTGAGATTCAGTCCCTGGGCTACCTCTTTGTTTCGTTTACCACTGGCCAGCATTTTAAGCACCTCCACTTCTCGTGTGGAAAGCTTCCTGAAAAACCTTCTCGGTTTCTGAGTGCCTTCGTCGAACGCCAGGCGTTGGGCAAGTTCGTTGGTAATGAACATTTTTCCTTCGTTTACCTTTCTCAGCGCGGTTAGGATATAGTCCAGCTCGGCTGCTTTGGAAAGGTACCCGAATGCGCCTGCCCGGATAGAGCTTAATGCATATACATCTTCAGATTGTCCACTGTAAATTAGCACTCTGATGTCTGGGAAGTCCTGTTTAATCTTTCGAATTGTAGCAATTCCGTTAATTTCCGGGATATCCAGTTCTAGCATGATGACGTCCGGAGTAGCTTTTTTCAGCGATTGGAACAACTCATCAGTTGTGCCTACATCATCAATAATTTCAAAATCAGATGCAGTGCTAAGTACGTTTCGGATTCCCAAGCGTACTATGGGGTGGTTGTCTGCAATAACAACTTTGATCATTGTGGGTTGATTTCTAGATTCAGTCCTTAAAATGTCTTACGTGAAGACATCCTTGAAATATAAGGGTATTTATCTAATTAGTTAAACAAAGTTGGGTATTTTTTGCAGATATAACCCAATTTTTCCCACAATACTCGAGGTAAAAGCCTGATTTCTAGTTAAAAGGTTATTTTAGCCCTTCAGGAATCTCACAAACAGGGATTGGAATCATCTTGTGTTTGTTCATGGTGTTGTAGCGTATATAGATGTCAAAGATCTCCCTTTCCCGACCAGAGAAGTCGGCGGCCACTTTTCCTTCCTCCTTCATTTTCATGGCCCATTCCAGTTCGGGATAAGAGGCTCCGATCTGATCTTCATCGGTGCGATTGTCTCCCCACAGGCCATCTGTTGGCGGAGCAGTCATAATAGACTCAATGACACCCAGATATTCCCCAAGTTCATATACTTCGGTTTTAAGCAAATCGGCTATCGGACTCAGATCTACCCCTCCATCCCCGTATTTGGTATAAAAACCAATACCAAAGTCTTCAACCTTATTGCCTGTACCTGCGACCAAATATTTCTTAAGGGCAGCAAAGTAATACAGTGTGGTCATTCGTAAACGTGCCCGTGTATTGGCAAGTGACATAAACCGCTCTTCCTCATCCGCTACCGGAGGCATTGTGGCCACAAAACTGTCAAATATCGGGGTAAGGTTTACAGGTTGTCTGCTAACGTTTGGAAACTGTTCCTGTAGCCAGTTGATATGGTCGTTAGCCCTGTCTACCTGCTTTACCCCTTGATGTATAGGCATCTCAACACAAAGTAGCTTCAAACCCGTATTTGCACAGAGTGTGGAAGTAACCGCAGAATCAATTCCTCCGGAGACTCCGATAACAAATCCTTTGATTCCGGCATCCTCTGCATACTGCCTCAGCCAGTTAATAATATGATCAGCCACTTTTTCGGTTTGCATCGTTTCAGATTTTAAAGTTGAATCCCGTAAATTTGCGCTGGTAAAAATAGGACCCGCGGGTCGAATTAGAAAATGAAGCATCAATTAGTTGTTAACCTTTTACGTGTCTTTTACAGTACCCTGCTCGTCTCGCTAATATGGGGCTGTAAGCAAGAATCGAAAATACAACAGGAAATTGCCGGAATACAGTTGGAACTTGAAGTGGACCGCTTCGATCGGGAGTTTTCCTCTGTTACAGCAGAAAACCTGGATGGTCTTAAAAATAAATACCCCTACCTGTTTCCAGTGCAGTTCGCAGACAGTGTCTGGTTGCTGAAAATGGAGGATACACTGCAACAAGCCCTGCACCAGGAAATTGAACTCGCATTTTTGGATTTCAACGATCAGCAGGCAAGATTAGAAATGCTTTTCAAACATATCCGTTATTATTTTCCGGATCAGCAGCATCCCAGGGTAGTCACTGTTTCTTCGGACGTGGATTACAACAACAGGGTTATTCTTACAGACAGCCTGTTATTAATAGGACTGGACAATTACCTTGGCAAAGACCATCGCTTTTATTCGGGAATAGAACGGTATATTGCAGCAGAATTGGACCAGAAATACCTGGAAGCTGATGTTGCAGGTACTTTTGCGAAAAAAGTGATACCCCCACCTCCAGATCGCACCTTCTTGTCACAACTGATCTACTATGGCAAGGAATTGTACCTTAAAGATTTGCTCCTGCCTCTTATGCCTGACGAAGATAAGATTGGCTATACCAAAGCGCAACTCAACTGGGCAGAGGCCAATGAAGAACAGATATGGCGATATTTTATTGAAAAGGAATTGCTTTACAGCACAGACAGGGGACTCGGCCCAAGGTTTTTGGATCCGGCACCCTTCTCGAAGTTTCGCCTTGTATTAGATAATGAATCGCCGGGGAGGATCGGACGGTATATGGGATGGCAAATTGTAAGAGCCTATGCCCAAAAGAATGATGTCCCCTTGAAAAGCCTTTTGAATACCCCTCCAGAGACCATATTCAAGGAGGCAAATTATAAACCTAAAAAATAGTATATGGCCAAGTTGCATACTTCAAAAATTACCCTGGAGGTTACTCTTGATGAAAACCGCGTACCGGAAGAACTTAACTGGACTGCTGAAGACGGGGGCATTGACAGGGAGGAGGCCAAGGCAATGTTACTTTCTGTTTGGGATAGCAAGAACAAGGAATCGCTTAAAATAGATCTTTGGACCAAAGACATGCCGGTGGATGAAATGAAGATTTTCTTCCATCAAACCCTGGTAGCAATGTCCGATACCTTTATGAAAGCTACACAGGATGAAAAAATGACGGCAACCATGAAGGATTTCTGCGAATATTTCGCCGAAAAACTGCAATTGAAAGAATAAATACTTCCCTACGGATAGAGCTTCTTGTAGTACTCTGTTGCCATTCGCGCACTTGTAAATTGAGGGATTACACCTTCAAGAGCCGCAAACGTTATTCCTGACCAGTCATCCGGTTTTTCGTAATAATTAGGAAGCACCTGATCTTCCAGGATACGATAAAGGTTCTGACTGTCCTGGTAGTCCTGTTCCCCATGTGGCAGGGTATGGTCGAGAGCCGGTAGCGCAAAGCCGTTCTTCTTGTTTTTGATAAACTCAGGTATCCAGCCATCACGAGTGGATAAATTTACCGAACCGTTCATGGCCGCGGTCATTCCGCTTGTCCCGGACGCTTCACGGGTTATCCTGGGCGTGTTCAACCAAATGTCCGAACCTTCCTTGAGCTTTTTGGAAAGCCCTATTTCATATCCGGTAAGAACCGCAAGATTCACCCTGTGTTTTGTGTAATGAACCAAACGATTGAAAATTCCTATGGCACCGTGATCGCCAGGATATGGTTTTCCTGCCCAGATAATTTGAAGTGGGTATTTGGAATTTGCAATAAGCTGCTCAAACCGTTCCAGATCATGAAGCAGCAAATCTGCCCTTTTGTAGGCTGCGAAACGCCTGGCCCAGACAATGGTCAGTATATCCGGACTGAAGAGCTTACCGGTTTGGTCGAGCACCTCTGTAAATAAGCCTTCCTTTAATTCTCGCTTTCGATTGCGGAATGCCTTCTTGTTGCCTTTTTTCCAGGCCTGTGCCAATTTCGGATCCTGCCAGAATTCACGGTGCTGGCTGTTCGTGATCGGGATGATACGCGCCAAATCAGATAGACCCTCATACATTTTGCCGGCTACCTGAGCGTGCAGTTTGGATACGGCATTTGCCTTTTTAACCAGTCGCAGCGCTGCAACCGTATAGTTTAACTGGTTGCCAGTCAGTGTTTCTTTTGACAATTCGTCTTCATTGAGCCGGCGACCAAAAAATCCAAAATCATTAAGCAGCGGCCCGAATCGTTCTTCATGACCCCCTTTTTCCGGGGTATGAGTGGTAAATACGAGTTGATTCTTGTCGGCACCCTTATTTTTCAGATAATAAAAGGCAGGTAATGCATGTCCTTCATTTAAATGGTAAATATCTGCTCCCCCCAACTTTTCAACCAGTTTAGCCCCTCCGATACCTAAAACGATGCTCTGTGCAATCCGGGTTTCATCATTGGAATCATAGAGTCGGTGGGTAATGGTACGTGAGAGGTGGTCGTTACCTTCAACATCTGTAGTCAGAAAATATATGGGTACCGTATTAAAAATAGTTGGGTTCAGGACCAGTGCCCTTACTTTGACAGCGTGGTTGTTTCTGATTTGAACCTCCAGTTCTATCCCGGTGTCTTCCAGGAAATTGTAGGTTTTTTCCACAAAATAGGGATGCATAGATTGATCCGGGTTGCGGCCCTGGTCATAGTAACCGTATTTCCACAAAAGACCTACTCCAATCAGATTCTGTTTCAGGTCAAAAGCGGCTTTCATGTGGGAACCAGCCAGATATCCCAGTCCCCCGGAATAGGTTTTTAAACCCTGGTCGATTCCAAATTCCATACTGAAATACGCAACTTTTTTGTTAAACTCAGGGGATGGGGTATAGGGATGGTGCCATTTGGCATACTTACTACTCATAAATAGATATAATTAATTAGACATCTTAGGTACCTGTTTTAATGCCTATAGTGGTCGGCAGGTTTTTTGCAATCAGACGCGCTATGCCAATAGACAGGCCTTGTATTATCACCCGGCGAAGATAACAAAATATGCAGGCAAGATGCATCTGTGAACAAGCATAATGGAAGCCACGAAATTTGAGCAACTAAGCCAGACGGATTGTTCGGAGGCAGAAATTTGGCAAAACAAGGACTTCGGTTCGATCATGATAGGTAAATTCGCAATACCTGCTGTAAGGAGACCACCCTTTTGCAGACCAATTTGGCATTGCTATAACTGTCTATGACATGGAAAAAGAAGCGCTAAAAGAACTAATCTTTATTTACAATGCGGATTCGGGTTTGGGGAATGCACTTTTGGATGGAGCTCATAAGATTCTAAACCCGTCTACCTATGCCTGCAGCCTTTGCCAGTTGACCCACGGGGCCCTTCGTGAGCGTGAGATCTGGAAAAAATATCGGACTGCGAGCAGAACCCCCATGATTTTTTTACATAAGGATGAATTCGAAAAAGCGTATGCTTCAAAATTTGGTCATACATTCTCCTATCCAATTGTGCTCGGCGAAACCAGTTCGGGTCTGGAAGTAGTGGTTCGTACAGAAGAACTGAATGGACTTCCTGATCCAAAAACCCTTATAGCTTTACTGGACTCCCGAACCTAGACGGGAATAGTGGATTTAGCCGGAATTTTGCCGAATACTACGATTAATTTCTTCGATGTAGTTCAGCAGGGTTTCTCTGCCCAGTCCGCTCTGTGCGGAGGTCACAAAATGTGGTGGCGCCTCTTCCCAGACGCCACCGGTGAGCGCTTTCAAATAGGAGGCTACCTGTGTTTCGATGATGGCAGGTTTAAGTTTATCGGCCTTGGTGAAAACTATGGAAAAAGGGATTCCTTTTACCCCCAGCCATTCCATAAATTCCAGGTCAATTTTTTGGGGTTCGTGCCGGATATCGATAAGGACAAAGGCATTAACCAGCTGACGTCTTTTTAAAAAGTAATCGGTGATATATTTTTGGAACGTCTTCTTTTCTTTTTTTGATACCCGGGCATAGCCGTATCCGGGCAGATCAACCAGAAACCAGTTATCGTTGATCTTAAAGTGATTGATCAATTGTGTTTTTCCGGGCCTTCCCGAAGTTTTTGCCAGGCCTTTACGCTGGGTTAAGGTGTTAATCAATGAAGACTTTCCCACATTGGAACGCCCGATAAAAGCATATTCAGGTATTGGATCCTGAGGACATTTATCCACACGGGTATTGCTAACGACAAATTGGGCTGATTTTATCTTCATGAAACGGCTGTTTACCCAAAGGATCTCCGGTCTAAAGTAAGGTAATCAGAATTGCCTTTTCTCGAGCCAGGAATCCAGGATTGTATTGAATTCATCCGGATGTTCCATCATGGGGGCATGCCCGCATTTATCTATCCAGAAAAGATCAGAGTCGGGCAGCAGATCGTGAAATTCCTCGGCCACTTTGGGCGGAGTTACCGAATCGTTTTTTCCCCAGATGATACAGGTAGGGGTCTGCATGTGAGGCAGGTCTTTGGCCATATTATGCCGGATCGCACTTTTGGCGATAGCCAGGGTTTTTACAAGCTTCATCCGGTCGTTAACCGTGGCATAGACTTCGTCTACAATTTCCTTGGTAGCCACAGCGGGATCGTAAAACACATCCTGGGCTTTCTTTTTGATGAATTCGTAGTCGCCACGTTTGGGATATCCGTCTCCCATGGCACTTTCATAAAGTCCTGAGCTTCCGGTGATGACCAGAGCCTTAACCATTTTGGGATACAGTTTGGTGTGAAGCAGCCCGATATGTCCGCCCAGAGAATTCCCCAGCAGAATGACATCCTTTAAACCTTTGTATTCAATAAAGCGTTCCAGGAATTTCGCAAAATTCTTGACATTGGTCTTAATGGTAGGCATGTCATAAATCGGAAGTTCCGGAACCAGGACCTGATATCCCTTTGTAGGAAAATAATCAGTCACCCCATGGAAATTGCTCAGGCCACCCATCAGACCATGGAGAATAATCATGGGTTTGCCTTGCCCGACTTCAATATACCGGTATTTTCCTTCGGTAAGGATATGTTCTTCCATGCAGCGTGGCTTGTTCCGTCAGTGGGCAAATATAGGGAATTCCCCATAATAGCCATACTTTTGACCTAATCAAAAGCCCTCCAAACAGGGCATGACACATTACTTCACAATTCCAATTCCGGAGTGTCACCGGATCATTATTTCGACCTGAAATGGTGCCTAAATGGCTCAGATGACCTCAAAATTATCAACAAAGTGGTAATTTGTGGTAATTTGTGGTAATAATTTCTATATATTTGAGTTTATAATAACAAACCAAACCGGTTACCGTGATCAGTTTCATTGGGACATATGAATGTAAAGCCGATGCCAAGGGGCGGGTAATGATACCCGTTACCCTGAAGAATCAGATGGCACCCCTGCTTGCAAAGGGTTTTGTCATCAAGCGTTCTGTATTCCATTCCTGTCTTGAACTCTATCCCATGGAAGAATGGAATCTTCTGATGCAGAAGATGAATAAAAAAAACCGGTTCAGGAAAAAAAATAACGATTTCATCAGGCGGTTTTCTGCCGGAGTCAAACCTGTGGAAATAGACTCTACCGGAAGATTATTGATACCGAAGAATCTTGTGGCTATTGCGGGCATAAAAAAAGAAGTGGTGCTTAGTTCTGCTATTAACATCATTGAAATCTGGGACAAGGAGCACTACGAGCAGGTGCTGGATGATACTGCTGAAAATTTTGCAGAATTGGCGGAAGAGGTCATGGGAGATGATGGGGAAGAGGTATCATAACCCCGTCCTTTTAAAGGAGTCTGTAGATGGGCTTCAGGTAAAGGCCGATGGAATCTATGTGGATGTTACGTTCGGGGGTGGGGGCCATTCCCGTGAGATCTTGAAAAGATTGGGAGAAAAAGGGCAGCTGATTGGTTTTGACCAGGATGAAGATGCTCTTCAAAATACGATTGATGATACCCGGTTTCGGTTGATAAACGAAAATTTCAGGTACATCAAGCAGTTCTTAAAGTTCTATGGCATAGTAAAGGTTGACGGAATCCTTGCTGATTTTGGTGTTTCATCGCACCAGTTTGATCAGGCCGATCGTGGTTTTTCTACACGGTTTGACTCAGATCTGGATATGCGGATGAGTAAAGAGAACACCCTCTCGGCCTATGAGGTTGTGAATTCCTACACCCAGGCAGAATTGGCCAGTGTGCTATCGCGATACGGCGAGCTAAGGCGGGCAGGTCAAATGGCAGCTGTAATTGTGGAGCAACGCAGTAAAAAGCCCATCAAGACCACAACTGAGCTAAAAGCAACGCTGCAGCGATTTTTGCCCAGGCAAAAGGAACACAAAGTACTGGCTCAGATCTATCAGGCGATACGCATTGAAGTAAATGAAGAAATAAAGGTAATAGAGGAGTTTCTGATGCAGACGCCCGATTTATTGGACCAGGGAGGCAGGTTGTGCATCATCAGTTATCATTCCCTCGAAGATCGTCTGGTTAAACGATTTATACGGGAAGGCAAATTTGAAGGGGAGGCAGAAAAGGATTTATACGGGCGGGTAGAAGTTCCCTTTAAAAAAGTAGGAAAACTAATTGTGCCGTCAGCTGAAGAAATAGCTCAAAACAGTAGAGCAAGAAGTGCCAAGCTTAGAATAGCGGAACGGGTTTGAAACGTGAACAGACAAATTAATTGAATAAGCAATACTAAAAATGAAAAAAGGAATTGTGGATTTGTTAAAAGGAAAGTTTCTGGTGAGCGGAGATGCACCCAAAAACTGGCTTTTTATCATCTATGCTTCCTTTCTGGCTACCATCATGATTGCTGCGGCACATAGTGCAGATCGAAAGGTACACCGGTTAGCAGCGCTAAATGAGGAAGTTCGCGAACTAAGAAGTGAATTCGTGGATATGCGGTCTGATGTACAGCGCCTGAAGTTGGAATCTACTATAAGGGAAGTGGTAATGAAAGATAGCCTCTTCCCATCAGAAACACCTCCCAAGAAGATCAAAGTAAAATCAGCAGAAAATTAAATGGCCATCACCCCCAAAAATATCATGACCCGACTCTATATCGTGGCCTCCTGCCTCTTCTTGTTTGCAGCTGTGGTAGTCTTTAAGCTGGTCAGTATACAGATGGTACAAGGGGAAAAATACAAGGCTCTGGCCATGAAACGCACGGAGAAAATGTTCACCATCGCCCCAAACCGCGGGAACCTGTATTCCGATGATGGCAGTCTGCTTGCGACGTCCGTGGCGAAATACACCATTAGATTTGATGCGGTTACCGTAGGTCAGCGTGATTTTGAAACCCTGGTACAGCCTTTATCAGAAGCGCTGGGTAATCAGTTTGGCAAATCGCCTGCCCATTATGAAAAACTGCTCCGGAAGGCGAGGGTAAACAATAATCGCTATACCCTGGTGGCGAGGAATATTGAATATTCCGATTATATAAAAGTTAAGGCATTTCCCCTTTTTAATAAGGGCCCCTACAAAGGGGGCTTGATTGTAGAGCAGCGAACAGTAAGGGAACACCCCCTGGGTAAGATTGCCGAACGCAGTGTGGGTTATGAACGATTTGATGAAAACGGCTATGCAACCCGCGTAGGCCTGGAGGGGGCTTTTGGCAAGTATTTACGCGGGATTGAAGGCAAAAGACTAAAGCAGAAAATCGCCAAGGGGCAATGGAAACCAATTGGCCTCGACAATATAGTAGAGCCCAAGGATGGCTATGATGTGGTTTCTACTATCAATATCAACATTCAGGACATTGCACACCATGCCTTACTCGCCCAATTAGAGCAGTACCAAGCAGAGCATGGTAGTGTTATCGTTATGGAAACCCATACTGGCGAAATAAAGGCCATTTCGAATTTGGGCAGGACCGATGATGGCAAATATTACGAGCGCCTGAACTACGCCATAGGGGAATCCCACGAACCTGGGTCCACTTTTAAATTAATGTCTTTGGTGGCCGCCCTTGAAGATAAAAAGGTAGATACCAGTACTGTTATTGATACAGAAAAGGGCAGGTGGCGTATTTATGATCGTACGGTGCGAGATTCCAAACACGGGGGCTACGGAAAAATCTCAGTTGCCAGGGCCTTTGAGGTTTCTTCCAATACGGCTTTTGCAAAAATGATCCATGAAAATTACAAAACAGAACCTGCTCGTTTTGTGAATTTGCTCAGGGATATGGGATTGCATCAGGAATTGAACATGCCCATCAAAGGCGAAGGAAAGCCAGTAATTCGTTTACCCGGAGACAAAGGGTGGTCAGGAGTTTCACTGGCATGGATGTCGCATGGATATGAAGTGGCCCTTACGCCCTTACAGACCCTGGCATTTTATAATGCTATCGCCAATGGGGGAGAGCTGCTTCGACCCCGACTAATAAAGGAAGTCCGTGAGTGGAACAAAACCATACAGCGTTTTGACAAAAAGGTCATAATGCCCGCTATTTGTTCCAAGGAAACTGTAAAGCAGGTACAACATCTGCTTAAAAATGTGGTGGAGAAGGAGCATGGTACCGGCCACCGGCTGTATTCTCCGAATTTTTCAATGGCAGGAAAAACGGGAACCGCACAAAAGAATTACGTGGCTCGGGACCCGGATAAGCTGGCCTATATTTCCACTTTTGCCGGTTATTTCCCTGCTGACAACCCCAAATATTCCTGCATCGTGGTTATCCACGAACCGGATAAAGGGGTAGGATACTATGGGGCGGATGTTTCCGGACCTGTTTTCAAGTCTATCGCTCAAAAGATATATGCCAACAACCCATTGATTGATGAAGTCATTGATTTAGAACCCGAAAATCACCTGCTGGAAACGGACTACCAGCGATATTTCGCAGAAGCACAGCGCGAACATCGGGCTGTTCCCAATGTTAAAGGCATGAGCGGCATGGATGCCATTTCTATCCTCGAAAATTTAGGATTGGAAGTGGAAGTGAAGGGGAACGGCAAAGTCAAGAAACAATCCATTTCCAAGGGAACTGCCCTGGAGAAGGTGAAAAAAATTACCCTGGAACTCTCATGAAGCTATTGAAGGACATACTTTATGGAGTTAGCCTGGCGGCGGTAAGTGGCACAACCGATACCCGTTTCAATGCGATACATTTCGATTCGCGTGCAGTAGGAATGGATGATGCCTTTGTGGCGATCCGTGGCACGCTAGCGGACGGACATCAATATATCGATAAAGCGATTGCACAGGGCTGCAATACGGTGATCTGCGAAGAATTCCCGGAACAACTGGTCAACGAAGTCACCTATGTTCAGGTTGAGGACAGTAAGGCCGCGCTTGCTATCATGGCAGCCAACTACTTCGATAATCCTTCCCGAAATCTGAAACTGGTAGGAGTAACCGGGACCAACGGCAAGACCACGGTAACAAGTTTATTGTATCAGCTATTTAAAAAGGCAGGATATAAGGTAGGTCTTATCTCCACTATAAAAATTATGGTAGACGATATGGAGTACCCCACCCATCATACCACTCCGGATGCCCTGACCATCAATGAACACCTGCAGCTGATGAATGATGCAGGGGTTGAATATTGTTTTATGGAAGTGAGCTCTCATGGCATTGCCCAAAAGCGATCGCTGGGACTCTATTTTGAAGGGGCCATATTCACCAATTTGTCCCACGACCATCTGGACTATCACAAAACCTTTGCAGAATACAGGAATACCAAAAAGAAACTCTTCGACGGCTTGCCAGTAAAAGCTTTTGCACTTAGCAACGGAGATGATAAAAACGGAGGCTTTATGTTGCAGAATACTAAGGCCAAAAAATACACCTATGCCCTTAAAAGTTTCGCGGATTACCGGGCACAAATCCTTGAAAATCAGTTTAGTGGGCAGCTCTTAAAAATAGATGAAAACGAATTGTGGACGAAACTCATCGGAGAGTTTAACGCCTATAACATCCTGGCCATATATGCCACAGCTGATCTCCTGGGCCTGGAGAAAATGGAAATCCTTCGCCTGCTCAGTGAATTGGAGAATGTGGATGGCAGGTTTCAGTACTATATATCGAAAAAGAAAATTACAGCGATAGTTGATTATGCCCATACGCCGGACGCCTTAAAAAATGTATTGACTACCATCAATACATTGAGGACTGGAAATGAAAACGTCATCACCGTAGTGGGGTGTGGTGGTGATCGTGACAAGTCTAAGCGTCCGGTAATGGGTCATATCGCTTCCGAATTGAGCAGCAAGGCAATATTCACTTCAGACAATCCCAGGTCAGAAAACCCCACAGTCATAATTGAGGAGATGGAAGCAGGAGTGGAGCCGCAAAACACCAAAAAAATACTGTCCATAGAAAACCGCCACCAGGCGATTAAGACTGCATGCCAGCTGGCGTTGGACAATGATATAATTCTGGTAGCAGGGAAAGGACACGAAACCTACCAGGAGACCAATGGAAACAGGGAGGATTTCGACGATTTTAAGATCGTGAAGGAAACCCTGGAAGTATTGAATAAATGAGATTAACGGACAAGCAAAACAGATAAGAGAACCATGCTTTATTATTTGTTCGAATATTTAGAGCAAGAGTACCAGTTACCCGGGGCGACACTGTTCCAGTTCCTCACCTTCCGGGCAGCTATGGCCGTTTTGTTGTCCCTCATACTGGCCACTGTTTATGGCAAGCGTATCATAAACCTGCTGCGAAGGAAACAGATCGGGGAGACCGTTCGTGACCTGGGCCTGGAAGGACAGGAGCAGAAAGCAGGTACACCAACCATGGGAGGATTAATTATCATTTTTTCTACCCTGATCCCGGTTGTTCTATTTGCCGACCTGAAAAACATCTATGTGATCCTGCTGATCATCACTACCGTTTGGATGGGGATCATTGGATTTATTGACGATTACATCAAGATCTTTAAAAAAAATAAGAAAGGCCTTAAAGGGCGGTTCAAGGTATTGGGACAGGTTGTTTTGGGCCTGATGGTAGGTGCTACGCTTTACTTTCATCCGGAAGTGACCATGAAAGAGAAGGACAAGACCACTATTACCGCAGAATATACGGTACAACCTGTGGAAGGGCAGGAGGTCAAATCAACCAAGACCAATATCCCATTCTTTAAAAACAATGAACTGGATTACAGTTCACTGGTTTCCTGGATTGGCGAAGGAGCCGAAAAGTATGCCTGGTTGATCTTTATCCCTATCGTAATTTTTATTGTTACCGCCGTTTCCAATGGCGCTAATCTCACAGATGGGATAGATGGCCTTGCTGCCGGGACTTCTGCCATTATCGTGCTCACTCTTGGGATCTTTGCCTGGGTATCGGGGAATATTATTTTCTCGGATTATCTGGACATTTTCTTTATACCGCGCGCAGGAGAGCTTGTCATTTTCATAGCTGCTTTTGTAGGGGCACTGGTAGGTTTTTTGTGGTACAATGCATATCCCGCCCAGGTTTTTATGGGCGATACCGGAAGCCTCACCATTGGTGGGGTCATCGCCGTTATTGCACTTATTGTAAGGAAGGAATTGTTGATCCCGCTCCTGTGCGGCATCTTTTTCGCAGAATCCTTGTCAGTTATGCTCCAGGTGAGCTATTTCAAGTATACCAAGAGAAAATTCGGAGAAGGGAAACGCATCTTCCGAATGTCACCATTACATCACCATTACCAAAAAAAGGGATATCACGAAAGCAAGATTGTAACTCGTTTCTGGATTACCGGGATCCTGCTGGCAATAATTACCATCGTGACACTCAAAGTGCGGTAAGATGGACAGGTTGGTCATACTTGGAGGTGGAGAAAGCGGCGTAGGCACTGCCATCTTGGGAAAGAAAAAAGGATTAGAAATATTCCTCTCCGATGCGGGGAAAATAAAAGAAGAATACAAAAACGTTCTTATACATCTTGGGATTGATTGGGAAGAAGGCAGGCATTCTGAAGAAAAGATTCTGACAGCGGATCTGGTCATGAAGAGTCCTGGGATACCGGACGCTATTCCTTTGGTGCAGCAGTTGGCAGCCAAGGGGATCCCGGTAATATCAGAAATTGAATTTGCATCTCGCTATACAGATGCCTTCATAATTGGAATCACCGGAAGTAACGGTAAAACCACGACTACTATGCTGACCCACCACATTTTAAAGAATGGCGGTTTGCATGTAGGTATGGCAGGCAATATAGGAGACAGTTTCGCCCGAATGGTGGCAGAGCAGGATTACCAGTTCTATGTGCTGGAAATCAGCAGTTTTCAATTGGATGGTATCCTGGAATTCAGACCCGACGTTGCGATTATCACCAATATCACACCGGACCACCTGGACCGTTACGACTACCGGTTTGAAAACTATATCGCTTCAAAATTCAGAATTGCCATGAACCAGTCGGCCTCGGATTCATTCCTGTACGACCTGGATGATCCGGTGGTGACGAACTGGCTTGAAGAACACCCAATCCAACCCAAAACCTATCCCTTTTCACTTGAACAGCAAATGGAACAGGGAGCATGTATTAAGGACCAGAACATATTGATTAGGACGCCTAATAAAACAATCGAAATGAGAACAGACACTATAGGACTTTCAGGCAAGCACAATTTAAAGAATACCATGGCTGCGGCAACAGTAGCCAGTTTGGTAGGAATCCGGAAGGAAACCATACGGGATAGTATTAAGAATTTTCAGGGAGCACCCCACAGATTGGAAAAAGTGCTTAAAATCCACCATGTACAATACATAAACGATTCTAAAGCCACTAACGTTAATGCAACCTATTTCGCTCTGGACAGCATGAACACCCCAACGGTTTGGTTGGTAGGAGGTGTTGACAAGGGGAATGATTACGAACCCTTATTGCCATTGGTCCGGGAAAAGGTGAAGGCTATAATTTGTATTGGTATGGATAACACCAAGATCAAAGAAACCTTTGGGAATGTAGTAGACCTGCTTGTGGAAACCTACGCCATGTCAGAGGCGGTAAAGGTAGCCTATAAGATAGCGGAACGGGGAGACAGCGTACTGCTTTCACCAGCCTGTGCCAGTTTTGACCTTTTTGAAAATTATGAAGATCGGGGTAACCAGTTTAAGGAAGCAATAAAAAACCTGTAGGAATTGAAAAGATTTGCTGCAAATATCGGAGGAGATAAGGCGATTTGGGGAATAGTTGCCCTGCTTGCCTTGTTTTCTTTTTTGCCGGTATACAGTGCCAGCAGCAATTTGGTCTATGTTGTGGGCAATGGGACCACTATGGGTCATCTGGTAAAGCACGGGATGTTGTTGTTTTTAGGGTTTGGAATTATCTATGGCGTCCATAAAATTCCCACCCATTTCTTTAAGGGGCTTTCCATTATTGCCTTGCCCTTGGTCCTTGTACTTTTGGTTTTTACCCTGGCGCAGGGAACAACCATTGATGGGGCGAATGCCAGTCGCTGGATTAGAATTCCCTTTGTAGGGATCACTTTCCAGACTTCCAACCTGGCAGCGGTTGTCCTTATGATTTATATCGCCCGTTATCTGGGCAAGATCCGCGATGAGAAAATTTCCTTTAAGGAGAGCATTTTACCACTTTGGGTCCCTGTTTTTTTAGCGATCATGTTGATCCTGCCTGCAAATTTCTCAACGGCAGCCATCCTGTTTTTTATGGTGTTGGTGCTCTGCTTTTTAGGTGGATACCCGCTCAAATATCTTTCGGGAATGATAGGGGTAGGCCTATTGGGCCTCGTCCTGTTTGTGCTAACGGCCAGGGCAGTACCAGATCTGTTCCCCAACAGGGTGGATACCTGGATCAGCCGGATTGAAAGTTACTGGGATCCCGCGGATACCGAGGGTGATTATCAGATTGAAAAAGCAAAAATAGCGATAGCCAATGGCGGTATAGTAGGTAATGGTGCTGGAAAGAGTGTAATGAAGAACTTTCTGCCGCAGAGCTCATCAGATTTTATCTATGCGATCATTATTGAAGAATATGGATTGGTTGGCGGTTTAACGCTCATGTTTATCTATTTACTGTTGCTGTTCCGGATCATTGTGGTGGCGAATGCCAATCAAAGCGTATTTGGTAAGCTCCTGGTAGTTGGGGTAGGATTGCCTATTGTCTTTCAGGCCCTGATTAACATGGCGGTAGCGGTAGAATTGTTTCCGGTGACCGGACAAACCCTGCCCCTGATCAGCAGTGGCGGAACTTCCATCTGGATGACCTGTTTGGCCATTGGGATTGTGCTGAGCGCCAGTAGCAAGGTAAACAGGAGGTATGAGCTGGAAAAGACAGCAATAGATGAAACCAACCCTTTAGATGTATTGAGTGGGCAACTATAGGTTTATCCTCTCAGGGGGAGGAACAGGAGGACATATATATCCGGCAATAGCGATTGCCAATGCGCTAAAGGAAAAGTATCCGGAAGCAGAATTTTTGTTCGTAGGCGCTAAGGACCGGATGGAAATGGAAAAAGTACCCCAGGCGGGTTATAAAATAAAAGGATTATGGATAAGTGGATTGCAGCGAAGATTAACACCGAAGAATCTGCTTTTTCCACTAAAACTGATAAGTAGTTTGTTAAAGGCAGGGAAAATAGTACGACAATTTAAACCCGATATCGCAATCGGGACCGGAGGTTTTGCCAGTGGGCCTGTATTGCAGGTCGCGGCGAAGCGAGGCATTCCCTGTGTGCTCCAGGAACAGAATTCGTATGCCGGGCTAACGAACAAGATTCTGGCAGGCAAAGCCCGCAAGATATGCGTAGCCTATGACCAGATGGAGCGGTATTTCCCCAAAGACAAGATTATCAAGACAGGAAACCCGGTACGGGGACAAATAGTGGCGGCAGATAGTTCCAAAAAAGAAGCAATGTCATTTTTTGGATTGAATGCTGAGCAACAAACTTTATTGGTATTGGGCGGAAGCCTGGGAGCCAGGCGAATCAACCAATTGATCGAATCTCAACTTTCCCTGTTTGAGGAACTGGGAATACAGGTCTTATGGCAATGCGGTAAGGGATATTATGCACAGTATAAAATACACCAAAGCCATAGAGTGAAGGTTCTCGATTTTGTGAATCGCATGGATCTGGCCTATGCGGCAGCCGATGTAATCATCTCCAGGGCCGGAGCCAGTTCGGTATCTGAACTATGTATTGTGGGCAAACCCGTGATTTTCATACCGTCGCCAAATGTAGCTGAGGACCATCAAACAAAAAATGCCATGGCATTGGTTGAAAAATCAGCTGCCCTGATGATCGCAGAAGATGCTCTGGACGCGAAATTCCCGGCATTGTTCCGCGAACTAATGGGATCAGAAGCAAAGCGGGATCAGTTGTCCAGAGAAATAAAGGCACTGGCGCTACCAAAGGCCACGGAACATATTGTAGAAGTAATAGAATCGGTGTTGGAAAGCTAATATGGAATTAAAGGACATACATAAGGTATACTTTATAGGGATCGGGGGCATCGGAATGTCGGCCCTGGCCCGTTATTTCCATTTAACAGGCAAAACCGTTGCCGGCTATGACAAAACGGAAACCCCCTTAACTCGCGAATTGACGGAGTCTGGTATTGCTATCCATTATAGCGATCGCCTGGAGGACATCCCGCCTCAATTCCTGGAGAAAGCAGGTACCCTGATCGTCTATACCCCGGCGGTTCCCGATACACATAGCGGGTTACAGTATTTCAGAAAACAGGGATTTAACCTGAAAAAACGCGCTGAGATTTTGGGTATGATCACAAAAGACACGTTCTGTTTCGCTGTGGCCGGGACCCACGGCAAGACCACTACTTCCTGTATCCTGGCGCATTTGCTGAACGAGTCGGGTACCCCACTTACAGCCTTTTTAGGCGGTATTTCGGAGGACTTTAACAGCAATTTCCTGATGCGGGGATCCGCTTATACGGTGGTGGAAGCCGATGAATTTGATCGTTCGTTCCTGCACCTCTCGCCGGATGTGGCTTGTATAACCTCCATGGATGCCGACCATCTGGATATTTACGGGGACCACGAAAACCTGAAAAGGTCCTTTCTGGAGTTCTCTCAAAAAGTGAAACCCGGAGGTACAATTTTGGTAAAGAACGGGCTTCCCATTCCTGGGATTACCTATGGTATTGAAGATAATGCCGACTACTGTGCCTTAAACCTGAAAATTGATAAAGGCAGCTACATATTTGACCTGGAAACACCGGAGACAACCCTGCAGGGGGTTCGATTCAATAAACCAGGCCGGCACAATTTGCTCAATGGGGTTGCCGCCATGGCGATGGCACTCAAGGCAGGTTCTGAACCCGGAAAGTTGGTTCATGCGATGGAGACCTTTAAAGGTGTGCAACGGCGATTTTCTTATGCGATCAAAGAAGAGGGATTTGTATTTATAGATGATTATGCCCATCACCCTACCGAAATTGATGCCGTTTACGATGCGATTAAGGAAATGCACCCTGATAAAGAGACCACCGTGATCTTTCAGCCGCATTTGTATTCCAGGACCCGGGATTTTGCGGATGCCTTTGCGAGAAGCCTGGAAAAATTTGATCGTGTTTTATTACTGGACATATATCCGGCACGGGAAAAACCCATGGAAGGAATTACAGCCTCATGGCTGCTTGAGAAAATAGAAAATCCAAACAAAAAATTGATCAAAAAGAACGAAATGACCAAAGAAATAATCCAGCAGTTACCGGAGGTCCTGATCACCCTGGGGGCTGGTGATATTGGTTTGGAAGTAAATAACATTAAAAAGGAACTGGCACATGCGATTTAATTGGAACTATCCAAAAGTAATTGGATTAACACTCTGTATATCAGGTCTATATGCATTTTCTGATTATCGAAGTACGCAACGTGAGGTTGACGGGATCGATATCGATTTTGTAGGGGAGAACAGTTTGTACGTAACTCAGGATGTCGTTAATAAATTGTTAATACAAAATTACGGAGCCCTAAAAAACGTCCCTAAAGAAGACATAGATTTGAATACTATAGAAAAGGTCATTGAGACCAATGATATGGTGAAAAATGCCCAAGTATATCTTACTATTAATGGAAAACTTAAGTCGAAAATTGCACAAAGGCAGCCTATTGGACGCATCGAAGGATTAACCCAATTCTATTTGGACGAGGATGGCAAGAAAATGCCCCTGTCTGAGAAGCATTCTGCACGCGTTCCGATCATTACGGGGAACATAACGGGTAAGAGCCTTGAGGATGTTTATGTCATTTTACAATTCATCAATGACGATGATTTTCTAAGAAAGAACATTATCGGCATTCACATAGAAGAGGAAGATAACTATCAACTCAGATTCCGGGTAGAGAATTTTGTGGTCAACCTGGGAGATGTTACGGACCTCGAAGAGAAATTCAGCAATTTCAAAGCCTTTTATGCAAAAGCAATGAAGGACGAGACGTTGGACGAATACAAAATAGTAAGCTTAGAATTTGACAACCAGGTGGTATGTACCAAAATTTAGAAAATATGGAACAGGCAAATTTTTCCGTTGGCTTGGACATCGGAACAACCAAGATTGTGGCCATAATTGGTCAGGAGAACGAATATGGTAAGATTGA
>CAJHYA010000127.1_pt1 | contig 30142 bp, 32 predicted proteins | sample 9198611 | NCBI WGS metagenome assembly CAJHYA01 (sample SAMEA7708353, study PRJEB35096) | sediment metagenome | biome: marine neritic benthic zone biome [ENVO:01000025]; feature: sediment [ENVO:00002007]; material: shallow marine sediment [ENVO:03000034] sea grass bed [ENVO_01000059] ... | reverse complement strand
GGCTTCCAGGAGTAATCAAATGCAGGAAGGACAGAAGCCAGTACCACCTGTATGTCATTTGCTTTGGCCAATTCAGTCATGGATACAAGGTTGTCCATTATTTGATCAAGTGTCATAGGACCGGTATTTCCGGCGATATCGTTGGTGCCGGCCAGGATTACGACCACCGCAGGCTTTAAATTGACCACATCCTGTTGAAAGCGTAAGAGCATCTGGGGGGTGGTTTGTCCGCCTATTCCCCGGTTAATATAAGGCTTGCCTTTAAAAAATTCTGGAAAATAACTCAGCCATCCTATGGTAATGGAATTACCCATAAATACTACCCGTCGCTCCCCTGGGGCAGGGGCTCCTATTTGGGAATTAGCTTCTTTGAAGTGGCTGAGTTGAGGCCAGTCTTGTGCCATAAGGGGCTGATTACTAATGCTTAAACTGAAAAATGCCATAACCAATACGATCTTGAATTTCCATGTGCACTTAAATAAAGTAAAACGCCACATGATAAATTAATACTTGGCACTTTTTCCCCGGGTCAAAGTCCGATTGATGAAATTCCGGATATCCTCATTGGCTTGTTTCAGGTCTTCCCGCCTTAAATACATCATATGTCCGCTGCGGTATCCTTTGAATTCAAACCGATCCTTCATACGCCCGCTCGGATCTATCTGCCACATGGTATACTTGGCATTAAAATAGGTCGTTGCACCATCGTAATAGCCCGACTGGATCAGTACATTCAGATACGGATTTTGCGCCATGGCCTGTCTGAGGTTATCCCGGGTATTGTCGTCTTTGTTGTCCCACGGCCTTACCGGCCCAAACATATTGTATTTGATATCCGTCTTAAATTTCAACACCTCCTGCAGGTAGTAATTGATGGCAGGGGTAAAGCTGTGAAGCCATGAGGTGATCTCGGAATTATAATCGGGGCGTACCCCTGAAATTCGTTTGTCAAGACCCAGATAGCGGCTGTCAAGCCGGCCAACCGTATACCCACTGCGGTCGCGCAGCAATCCCTTCCAGAAATAGGAGGTAGGTACGTCCAGGTTGTGGTCAAGAATCTCCTTTTTAGATAGTCCGGAGTAATAGGCCATTTTTACTGCCACTTCATTGCGCTCCGCATCGGAAATAAAACCGCCCTTGGCAATTGCCGGAATCAGGGTATTAATGGTATATGCTTCCGATTCGGGCAGTATCTCCAACAGATCCTTTTGTTGCAATGCTGCAGGCAGGGCCTTTTGATGCCAGGCAGCAGCGGTATAGTACGGGAGGTTAAGGGCACTGCTAACCGGGCCTCCTACCCGAATCACTTTGTAATCTGCCGGACTTACCATAATTACCCCATTGAGGTACATCCATTGCTGGTTCTGCAAGGCGAGAGACAGCCCCATGACGCGGGTACCCCCATAACTTTCCCCGATGATATATTTAGGGGAGCGCCAGCGGTTATGTCGGGTAACGAAGGTGTTCAGCCATTCTGCCAGGTATTTGGTATCGGCATTGATCCCAAAAAATTTGCTGCGATCCACTTCCTTCCCGGTTTCGGGAATTGTCCTGGAATAGCCGGTATTGGCAGGATTCACATAGACAATATCCGTTACATCGAGTACCGAATACGGATTTTCCCTAACCCCATAGGGCTGTACCGGGTAGCCTTCGTCATCTATATTTAATACCCTTGGCCCTGTATAGGCAAGGTGCATCCATACCGAACCAGATCCGGGTCCGCCATTAAAAGAGATAAGCAAAGGCCTTGAAGGTCTGTCTTTAACATTGTTCCTGCGGTAATAGGTATAGTGCAGGGAGGCTATGGGCTTTCCATTTTCGTCCCATACGGGTTGGGTACCGGTCTCGGCTGTGTAGCTGAATGTGCTTCCGTTTACCGTAACACTGTGTTGGGTGGTAACCGTTGTATCAATGGGCAGTTTCCTTTCCTGGGAATAGGATATAAGCATCAGGCTGGCCCCTGCAATAAGTGATAGGAGAAATTTTCGTTGCATGTAGTTTTAGATTAGTCAGCTCCTAAAATAAGGAATTTCAATGAGTGTCCGTGACATATTTATCAGTGCTCAGCTCTTAGGGGCTAACAGATATTAATTATCTTTAAAAGGCAGTACCAGAACTTTAGAAAAGATGAAAAGACGGAATTTTAACAGCACCCTGATAAAGGGAGTAGGGGGAGCCGCAATATTAAGCGCAATGCCACTCTCCTGTGCGATGAAAAAAGCCGATGGAAAAAACCTGGGTATAGCCCTGGTTGGCCTCGGAAGTTACAGCACCTATCAACTCGCTCCTGCGCTTCAGCAGACGGAGCATTGTCATTTGGCAGGGATTGTAACCGGAACCCCAGCCAAGGCAAAGCGCTGGGCAGAACAGTATAACATTCCGGAACGGAACATATACAACTACGAATCCTTTGACGATATAAAGAACAATGAAGACATTGATGTTGTTTATGTAGTGCTGCCCAATAGCATGCATGCTGAATACTCAATCCGTGCTGCAAAAGCCGGGAAACATGTAATTTGTGAGAAGCCGATGGCAATGAATGTGGTAGAGTGCGAAGCGATCATAGAAGCTTGTAACAACGCCGGTGTAAAGCTGGGGATTGGATACCGATTACATTCAGAACCCTATACCCAGCAAATTAAGAAATTCGTCAAAGAAAAAACATTTGGAAATACCCTGTATGTATCCGGCGATGCTGCCTATATTTCCAGGGGAAATCCGGATCAATGGCGACTGGATATAAAACGTTCCGGAGGGGGTGCCCTTATGAATATGGGCGTATATGCCATACAGACTGCTATTTATTCCTGTGGCATGAACCCGGTTTCCGTGACCGCCCAGGAATTCAGTACCCGACCAGAATATTTCAAGGAAACCGATGAGACCATAACGGCCCAGTTCGAATTTCCAAATGGAGTGGTAGGCAATATAATGACCTCCCATAATGCCAGTGCTAACAGGCTGTATGCTTCCTGTAGCAGGGGGTGGATGGAATTGCAACCCGCCAATTCCTATGGGCCTTTGCGGGGGAATACGTCAAAAGGGCCTATATCATTTCCTCACGAGAGTCAGCAAAAGCTTCAAATGGATGATTTTTCCCGGCATATCCTCGAAGGCGCTGTCAATAAGGCTCCCGGATCTATGGGAAAACGGGATATGATAATCGTGGAAGCCATTTATGCCTCCATTGCAGGGGGAGGAAAGAAAGTAAATCTTGAATTGGGGAATATGGGATTGGTTTGATCTAATATCCCAACCCGGGAGGTCAGATTTTGAAAAGGTTAGAGGGCTCACCCTCCTGATCCTGAAGTAACCACATTTCGGCAACCTTAGTGCTTTCAAAGATGCGCACATTTGCCGCCCTGTTGACGGCTACCAATTCCAATAGCTGGTCTCTATTATCTCCTACCCAAACTAAAGCCAGCTTTACCCGGTCTCGTAGAACTTCTGCAACCGTTTCTCCTAAAAAGAAGATCTCAATAGTGGGTATTTCGGTATAGGTTACCGGAACTAAATCTACCAGCACTTTGTAAACGGTTTCAGACTGGCATTTGCGTAAGATGATTTTGGGGTATTGGATGAAGTCCCAGTAATCATAACGACCAGAGATGGTCATGACCAGGAATTGTAGTTTATTTTTAAATACGTAACTACTATTCATCCTAACAACTATGATTGAAAGAATGTTTATTAATCAGTGGAACTTGTAAATGGTGGGTTGTTTGAATCCTAAGTTAGACATTAACACTGAATTATTTATGTTAAAAACGTTAAAATGTTGTAAAATTAATAACATTTTTGAAGAATAGATAAATATTATGATGTTATCAGACTTATCTATTACTGAATAGTCATTTTGTAAATTAATCTTTTTCTCCAAGTATTTAGGCAGTGAAATTTGGGTGATGATTAACAAATTGCCCTGATGGTTTTTGTAAAGGCGTTTGCGGAAATCAATAAGGGGGGGTCAACTAAAACTTCTCAAACACACCTAAACCAAACAGCGCAAAGTCATACTTCACCGGATCTTCAGGATCCAGTTTCCTGAGATTCCGGTCCAATTCTGCAACTGCTTTGGCATCGTTTTGTTTTCGTTTAAGCAAACCGAGTTTTCGGGCTACCTTGCCGGAATGCACATCCAACGGGCAGGAAAGTATTGCCGGACTCAGGCCTGACCAAAGTCCAAAATCGACCCCCTGCTCATCCTTTCTCACCATCCACCTCAGGAACATATTGATGCGTTTGGCGGCAGACCCTTTTGAAGGATCTGAAATGTGCTTGGTACTCCTCATCGGATGTGGCAATTGAAAAAAACATGCTTTTAAGGCCGAAATGGCCGGCTGCAGGCTGTCTTCCGCAGCATTGTGCGTAAAGATCCCTTCAAGACCTTTGTGTTCACTGTAGGTATGTCGAAGCGCCCTGATGAAATACTTCAGGTCCTCCCCGTTAAAAGTGCGATGTACAAAACCTGAGAGGGTTTCCAGGTCCCGGGAAGTATGCCCGCTAACAAATTGATACGGGGCCATATCCATAAGTTCCATCATCCGACGGGCATTTTGCAGGATGCTTTTCCGGTTCCCCCAAGCTATTGTTGCTGTTAAAAATCCGCTGATCTCCACATCTTCCTTTTGATTAAACATATGTGGGATCTGGATAGGATCGGTTTCCAAAAATTGAGGACAGTTGTATTGCCGCACCTTGGCATCCATAAATTCCTTTAGTTCTTGTCTGTTCATCTCAGGGGGTTATCAGTTTTAAAAGAAAAAAAGGAGAGAGCAATATGAAATTGTGCAAAGCATGAAGCAATATGGCCCAGCCCAGTCCCAACTTGATTCGGATAAATCCAAGGAAAATGCCTGCTGAGAGCTGGGGTAGGATCAGCAAAATGGCAAAGCCATAAAACCCTGACTCGTATTCAAAATTAAAAAGGTGTACGGCACCGAAAAGTAAAACGGACAGATAAAAGATCAACGGGAAATAGGCCACTTTCTTAAACAGGGCGAGCGGTGCACGAAAAATCAACTCCTCAAGGGCTGGTGCTATGATTACAACAAACAGGAACAGCGTGGCACTGGAGGTGTTTTCAAGGAATTTCTCTATAGCATGCTGCTTGGTTACCAAGCCCATCAGATCAGCAAATGCTGCGCCGAAGATCCCCAGAAGGAAACTAAATCCCAGGGCAAGTGCCAGTAAATGTGTGAAGCACCTGATCTTATCTGCTATTTGCATAGGCAAATAGGGCTTGTATATGGGACTTTTCAAGAACGCCCACACTTCTTTAATCATGTTCAATCGATAATAAGGCCATCTACCATGGTAAGCTTGCGATCCGCCATGTCCGCCAGGTCTTCATTGTGCGTTACAAGAACAAAGGTCTGGCCCATTTCGTCCCTGAGCTGGAAGAATAATTGGTGCAGGCGGTCTGCACTCTCAGAATCCAGATTTCCACTGGGTTCGTCAGCCAGTATAACCGATGGGCTGTTAATCAGGGCCCGGGCTACTGCTACACGCTGCTGCTCACCGCCGGAAAGGGCCTGAGGCTTATGATCTATACGATGCCCTAACCCAAGATATTCCAGTAATTCTCTGCCTTTTGCTTCTGCTTCAGATTTAGCAACCCCTTTGATAAATGCCGGAATGCAGACATTTTCCAGGGCAGAAAATTCAGGTAAAAGCTGATGGAATTGGAATATAAAGCCGATGTGTTCATTCCGGAAACGCGCCAGTGCGCGTTCGCCCAGCTCATTTATGTTGGTCTGGTTTATCACCAAATCGCTATCCGCTCGATTCGTTTGCACATCCAGGGTACCAAGAATCTGTAGTAGAGTAGTTTTACCAGCGCCTGAAGCGCCTACAATGGAAACAATCTCCCCCTTTTTGATATTGAGGTCGACCCCTTTTAACACCTCTAAGGCGCCAAAAGATTTTTTTATATTCTTGGCTATTATCATCTGCGGCACTTCCGACTTGTAGGCAAAAATAACAATATGAGGGCACATAAGCCTGACTTTTGCTTAAATTGAAAAAGAAGAGGAGTAGCCCGGGAATATTCGGTTTAAAAAAGTAACTTCGTCTGTAAGGTCGGGTGGTTTTATCCCGTCCTGTTAACACCTGAAAACCATGCCACCATATAAAAGTCTTGAAGAATACAATATTGAAATAACGAATGAAGTAAAGGAACGTTACTCTCATATAATCAGTGAAATAGGAGAGGATATAGACCGTGAAGGTTTGGTGAAGACACCGGAACGCGCAGCCAAGGCCATGTTGTTTCTTACCCAGGGTTACAAACAGGATGCAAAAGCCGTTATACAAAGCGCGATTTTTGAGGAAACCTATAACGAAATGGTAATCGTGAAGGATATTGAGTTGTATTCGCTCTGCGAACACCATATGCTTCCCTTCTTTGGCAAAGCCCATATTGCCTATATCCCTAATGGGAAAATTGTAGGACTTAGCAAATTGCCCAGGGTAGTCGATATCTTTGCCCGAAGGCTGCAGGTGCAGGAAAGGCTGACGGAGCAAATCCTGGACTGTATTAATGATAACCTGAATCCCAGCGGGGCTGCAGTGGTGATTGAAGCAGCGCATATGTGCATGATGATGCGTGGGGTGCAAAAACAGAACTCAGTGACCACTACTTCGGGGTTTCGGGGTTCATTCGAAAATCAGGAAACCCGCAATGAATTCTTAAAACTTATCAGCAGTGATCTTTCCTGATAAGAAACTGAAATTGCTGAATAAACAGTTTATCCAAGATGAGTCGTAGTTATAAATGGCGATACCTGCTGCTGGGCTTGCTGCTCGATGGGATTGGGATGCTGTCTTTTGTAATTCCTGGGATCGGAGAGTTTTCCGATGTTATCTGGGCCCCACTCGCGGGTTGGTTGATGACACGGATGTACAAGGGACGGGTCGGGCAAGTGGCCGGAATTGTCGCGTTTGTGGAAGAACTATTACCAGGGTTTGATTTTATTCCTTCCTTCACCCTGATGTGGTTGTATACTTTTATTTTTAAGGGGAGTAAAGCAGATCAGATAATTGCCCCTAAATCAGATTAGGACTTAGACCGAAACAAAAATCCGAATCCCATACGCTGGAGCATCTTCTTCTCAAAGGCCCAGAAAAACTTATGTTGTCCGAAAATCCATCCGAAAAAGACCAGTAGAATCTGGTAAAAAGGGAATATCAGCAGCAACCGCATGGACCAGTACAGCACACCACTCCACCAGGCATCAGGGAAATTAGCCCGGTCTAATCCTACCCAGGCCAGAAAGGGTTTGGCTACATAAACCGAAGCCGATCCTGTTATGGCAAATACAACAAAAATGACCAGTAATTGGAAGTTGGAATGGATGCCCCACTTCTTCTTTAATTTCTCCATAGTACCCCGATGAAGGGGCAAATATATTACTTATATCCTGGGTATAAAAGGGCCAAGTCTTTGGTTGTACTTTCGCTGGAAGTAAACGAAATAATAGTACAACTGGTAATTTACTTCGTATCCGTAATCAATATTCGGATCATAAGTGATCTGTAATTCATATAACAAGGGGTCATAGCGGCTAGGCCACATTACCCGGTTGTTCCATTCCACCACCATTAAACGATTTCGGGATTCAAGATAGTTTTGTGAATAGTAGCCTCGCGGGCGGGCGATGGTTCTTAACCAATAATTAAAGCCAGGTTCGATAATGATTATCTCATAGTTGGATTCAGGATTCGCGATCTCAACCGTATCCGGCTGCTGTTGATTAAAGAGCTGGGCCTCTTCCTGACTGATATCCAATGCTTTCTGTGTACTGCCACAGCTTAATACTGCAAATCCTGCAAACATTACCAATCCAAGTACGCCTAGTATTTTTCTCATTTTGATTGTGCTTTTGGGGTATCTATAAGGTACAAAAAAACCGCCGGCAATTTGCCGGCGGTCTTGTTAAATATTGTTAAGGACAAAGGGGATTTTATTTACCAAATAGTCCTCCCAATAGGCCTCCAACGCCTCCTTTTTTCTTTGATCCACCCATCACCATGCCAGCTACATCGTCCAGGATACTTCCGTCTCCATCAGCATCCAGCAAAGTAGTTATCAGGCTTTGATTCTGTTCTGGCTGACCGCCAAGCATATTTCCCAAAAGACTATTCATAGCATTCGGATCGCTCACACGGCTTTGTGCCGTTTGCTTGCCCAGGAAGCCCATTACGATCGGTGCAGCGATCTTCAGGATTTGGGATATGCTTCCGGAGTCCATTCCTGATTTCTGACTTAAGGCTGTTTCCACAGTGGATTGCTTGTTTCCAAAAACGTGGCCCAGAATCCCTGCGCCATCCGCAACAACAGCAGAATCTACACCTCCACCAAAAAGGCCTCCCAGATCGTCCAGGATGCTGCCATCGTGCTTACTTGAAAGCGCATTCATCAAGCCCTCAGCTCCCTGTGGGGAAGAAACATTTTTCTTCATGGCCCCGAGAAGCAAAGGCATGGCCATTCCCAGTACATCGGCAGTTTTGTTTTCTGGCTGACCGGTTTCCCCGGCAACGCCACTAATTAATTGTTTCCCAGCAGGGCTGTTCAAAAGATCTAATAATCCGGACATAAAATAAAAATTGAATTAGGTTTTGTATATAAATAATAGGCAAAATACAACTAATCAGCCAACATAAAAAGCTGTATTTCAACTTTTTAAAAGTGATATAATTTGGGTAGCCAGTTCGGAACCAATCCGGTCCTGTGCCTCGCCCGTTGCAGCCCCGATGTGGGGCGACAGCGATATATTTGGATGCATCAACACCTTGATCTCGGGCCTGGGTTCAGACTCAAATACATCCAGCCCGGCAAACTTAACCCTTCCGCTTTCCAAAGCCTCAATTAGGGCTACTTCATCAATTACCCCTCCACGGGCCGCATTGACCAGTCCCACTCCGTCTTTCATAAGATCGAATTCTGGTTTTCCTATGATATACTCTTTTTGAGCGGGAACATGAAGACTTATAAAATCAGCCTTTGCGAGGACTTTATCTTTCGGCAGACTATTGAATAAAAATGAAACGCTTTGCCCGTCAAAAAAGGGAACTTCAATCTCCGCCTGTTCAATAAAGGGATCGTGAAAAATAATTTCCATCCCAACCCCAAGGCCAATGCGGGCTGTAGCTCTTCCAATGCGTCCAAAACCGATGATTCCAAGTGTTTTGCCACGCAATTCGGCTCCTTTGGCGTAAGATTTTTTTAACTTTTTGAAATGGGCATCACCTTCCAATGGCATGTTCCGGTTAGCATCGTATAAAAACCGAACCCCGCCAAAGAGGTGGGCAAACACCAATTCAGCTACAGACTCCGAAGATGCTGCGGGGGTGTTGATCACATGCAGCCCCTTTTCACGGGCATAATCCACATCAATATTGTCCATTCCAACACCACCGCGTCCGATCAGCTTTAAGCCCGGACAGCTATCAATGAGTTCTTTACGCACCTGCGTAGCGCTTCGTACCAAAAGTCCGGTAACCTCATTTTCATTGATAAAGGCGGCCAGTTGTTCCTGGGCAACATTGGTGGTCAGCACTTCGAATCCGGCTTCCTCCAGAGTGGTAACCCCGCTTTGAGAGAGCCCGTCATTAGCAAGTATTTTCATTGTGTATCGCTAAATATTAAATTTTAATAGCAGGGGCTAAGCCTTGCGCTCCAATTCACTCATCACATCAACCAGTGTCCCAACACTTTCAAGGGTGAGGGCATTGTACATGGAAGCACGGTAACCGCCAACTGAGCGGTGTCCGTTAAGGCCGTTAATGCCTGCCTCTTTCCACATGGCATCAAAGGTATCCTTGAGTTTTTCATCCGCCAGGGTAAATGTGGCATTCATGTTTGACCGGTCTTCCTCCTGGGCAAAGCCATTGAATAAGGGGTTAAGATCAATTTCAGAATAAATGAGCTTGGCTTTCTTTTCATTTACTTCCTCTATGGCCGGGATCCCTCCCATGTCCCTCAGCCATCTCATAGTAAGCAGGGAGACATAAACAGCAAATACGGAAGGCGTATTAAACATACTGTCCTTGTCGATATGTACCTGGTAGCTAAGCATGGAAGGTATTGTACGACTTACCTTGCCGAGTAAATCCTCCTTGACCACAACTAGTGTGGTTCCGGCAGGACCCATATTTTTCTGCGCCCCGGCATAGATCAGATCGAACTTGGAAAAATTCAGTTGTCGGGAAAATATGTCGGAACTCATATCACAAACCAGCGGGGCCGGACATTGTGGGAATTCTTTTATCTGTGTTCCAAAAATGGTGTTATTAGATGTAAGGTGCAGGTAATCCAGGCCATCCGGGATAACATAACCTTTTGGGATATAGTTGAAGTTCTTGTCTTTTGAGGAAGCCAATTCAATGACTTCGCCAAGGAGCCTGGCTTCTTTAATGGCCTTGCTACTCCAGGTACCGGTATTCACATAACCTGCTTTGGTCTCAAGCAGATTATAGGCAACCATCAGAAATTCCAAACTGGCTCCGCCTTGCAGGAATAGTGCCTGGTATCCTTTGCCATCCAACCCCATAAGCTCAAGGGCCAGGGAGCGGGCTTCTTCCATAACAGCTACAAATTCCTTACTCCGGTGTGAGATTTCAATCAACGAAAGCCCGAGACCGTCAAAATCCACTACAGCCTCGGATGCTTTTTTCATCACTTCCTGAGGGAGAATACAAGGTCCTGCGCTAAAATTGTGTTTTTTCATTATCAGTAGATTATAATAGGCTGCAAAGGTCTTAATTTATGGGCAATTCAAGGCCAAATTATTGAAAATATTGCGTTATGTTTTTAACAGGAATTCAACAGTATCCCTGCCGTCTGCATAATCGCTGAGCCCGGGATATTGGGTTTGTCCAAAGGCGATCGCCCCGGATACTGCTTCCTGGGCAACGATGCATTGTATTTTATCCTGATCCGACCGGAGTTTAGCCTTTACTGTTTCCAGATCCTGATAGTATTCGTAAAAAAGAGTTCCTATGGGGGAGGCATAGCCGGGATCTTCTTTCAGGAGGAGGAATCCATTGTCCAGGAATGGAAATGCACTCATCAGGTAAATAGCCTTGTTGTAGTCGTAGTTGTTATGATATTTACGCTCCTCTATTAAATTTTTGTAGGGTTCAAATGCGTTAAATAAGACATCAAAGGAATATCCTTGCGGAACAAAAATCTTTGAAACGCTGCGGCAGCCCAAACCGTAATATTGAAATACATCCTGTCCCAGCGCTTCGAGGGATTCACGGGTCTCATTGCCCGTTAAAAGGGCGACAGAATTTCTGTTCTTTCTGATGATATTGGGTTTGCTGCTGAAATAGTATTCAAAATACCGTGCGGTGTTATTGCTGCCAGTCGCGATTACTTTGTCGAAATCACTTAACCGTTCTTCTTCAAATCGGATCAGATCTTTCATTCCCTGAACCATATCATCCAAAATTTCCACAAGAGCAGGAAGCAATATATCGTCATTGGAGGAAAGCTTTATTAGGGCCTTGTGCCCGCTTAAAACAACAGCCAGAAGATCGTGAAAGCCTACAAGCGGGATATTTCCTGCCAGGATTAATGCAACGGTCTGGTCCCTGTCCCCGGATATGTTATAAGGACTAAGCCAGCCTTTCAAGTTCTTTTCTTCCAGGCATTTACCCCAAAACTCAAAGGCAAAAAGGACCTGATCAACTGTAAACCAACCATTTTTTTGTCCGGCAAGCAGCAGGGCAGATTCCAGTTTTTGAAATTGGGGATCGGACTTTCTTCCAGCTTCGTCATCAGCGTAGTAGCCGGAGGAAAACTCCCTTAGGAGTTCACCCAGTTTAACAAAAGCTTTTATTTTTTCCTGGAGGTTCAGCATTAAATTTGTTCAAATTACGTTGAGCATTTACCTTTGCGCAAAAATAGAGATGCTGAGATAATTTCAGCCTAAAACGAAAAAGAAAATTATGGCCATTATCATTACAGACGAATGCATCAATTGTGGTGCCTGCGAACCGGAATGTCCCAATACGGCAATATACGAAGGCGCCGATGAGTGGAGGTATAGCGACGGCACCTCACTCAAAGGAGACCTTGTGCTTCCTGATGGCAAAGGGGTTAATGCGGAGGACGTTCAGGAACCCATCAGTGATGAACTCTACTACATCGCTCCGGATAAATGTACAGAATGTATGGGCTTTCATGAGGAGCCCCAATGCGCAGCCGTTTGTCCCGTAGATTGTTGTGTTCCGGATGAAGACCGGGTAGAAACGGAGGAGGAGTTGCTGGCCAAGCAGCGCTTTATGCATCCGGAGTAAGCAGGTCAAAGGCTATTTTCCAACATTTTACCGGCTATTTCCTTTAAGAATTTGGCACAGACCACTGCGGTCATTCCGTTTTGGTCCCGTGTTGGATTGTATTCAACGATATCGGCCCCTATCAGGGGAGCCCGAATGTTTTGAATGATTTGAATTACTTCCCGACTGGTAAATCCTCCCGGCTCATGATGTGAAACTCCCGGGGCAAAAGCAGGGTCAAGGGCATCTATATCCAGGGAGAGATACAGAGGACCTTTAAAGACAGGGAGCTTTTCTGGCCGGTATTCTTTCATTTCAATTATTTCCACCCCAAAACGAGCGGCCTGTTCACGCTGATGTGCAGACAGCGTTCGGATCCCTACCTGCACAAGGCGGGATGCCAGCCCGGATTCCATAATACGGGCAAAGGGGCAGGCATGGGAATAGGGATCTCCTTCAAAAACGTCGTATAGGTCGGCATGCGCATCAATATGCAGTATTTCCAAGGGTCCATAAGTGCTGTGAAAGGCCTGAAGCAAGGGGTAGGAAATGGAATGATCTCCCCCAAGGGTAATTAGAGGCAGGTTGTTATTTAAATGGGCCTTCGTAAAATCTGCGATGTCAAAATACTCGGGCACCGTGAAATCCCCCAGGTCTTTAACCATTTCAGGACGGATTTCCATCCCATTTTCTGCAAAGAAATTAAAGGCGTCACTCCTGTAGGCCTCACGAATCAAAGGAGGCCCTTGTGCCGGCCCGGGCATAAAAGACGATTTATCATCATACAATATACCCTGAAGCTGTAGTTTCTGCATGAATATTAGGGGACAAGTGGTTTATTAATGTAATGTAAAAACTATATTTGCATCCTCAAAATCAACTTTTGATGAAAGCAGGTATCGTAGGCCTTCCCAACGTTGGTAAATCCACTCTTTTTAATTGCCTTTCCAATGCCAAGGCACAGAGTGCAAACTTCCCATTTTGCACCATTGAACCGAATATCGGGGTAGTTAACGTGCCTGACAAAAGATTGGAGAGATTAGAGGAATTGGTTAAGCCAGAACGGGTAATACCGGCCACAGTGGAGATTGTGGACATTGCCGGGCTTGTAAAAGGAGCAAGCAAGGGAGAGGGACTTGGCAACCAGTTTCTTGCCAATATCAGGGAGACTGATGCCATTCTGCATGTTTTGCGCTGCTTTGACAATGACAATGTGGTGCATGTGGATGGTTCTGTTGATCCCATTCGGGATAAGGAGACCATTGATATGGAACTGCAGCTCAAAGACCTGGAATCTGTTGAAAAAAGGCTGGACCGGGTTATGCGGGCTGCGCGCACTGGGGATAAAGAGGCCCAGAAAGAAGAGGCCGTACTTGGAAAATTGAAACAAGATCTTGAATCAGGCATATCGGTTCGTGCTATTCAAATAGCAGCGGATGAATATAAGGCTTACGTTAGACCATTGCAGCTCATTACAGCCAAACCTGTTATGTATGTATGCAATGTGGATGAAACAGCAGCAGTAAATGGGAACAGCTATGTGGAGCAAGTGAAAGCAGCTGTTGCTTCGGAAAAGGCTGAGGTGTTGGTATTGGCTGTAGCAACTGAAGCTGATATCATGGAACTGGAAACCTATGAAGAACGTCAGATGTTTCTGGAAGATCTTGGGCTTGATGAGCCCGGAGCTTCTAAACTAATACGGGCCGCATATCGTTTATTGAACTTACAAACGTATTTTACGGCAGGACCTAAGGAAGTAAGGGCCTGGACCATACCCATAGGGGCAACCGCTCCTCAGGCCGCAGGGGTGATCCATACGGATTTCGAAAAAGGATTTATCCGGGCCGAAGTAATATCTTTTGCAGACTACACCGCTTTAGGGAGTGAAATTAAGGTGCGTGAAGCAGGAAAAATGAGGGTAGAAGGAAAGGAGTATGTTGTGCAGGACGGTGATGTTATGAACTTCAGGTTTAACGTCTAGCCCTTTTTATTGCCTGGTTTAAGGCTTCGCGAGCGTAAAGAACTATCAACAATAAACGGGTTTTATTGTTAATTACTTTCTTTTCTGCCTACTTTGAAATGTGCCTTGAAATTTTATATTAGCTAGATAAACCCCAAATAATGGCAGTTACGCAGTATACGGAGGAAAACATCAGGTCCCTGGATTGGAAAGAACATATCCGGATGCGACCCGGGATGTACATTGGAAAATTAGGGGACGGCTCTTCTCAGGACGACGGGATTTATATCCTGTTAAAAGAAACCATTGACAACAGTATCGATGAGTTTGTAATGGGAGCTGGGAAAACTATTGAAGTTTCCGTTCAGGGAGATCGCGTTACCGTACGGGATTACGGAAGGGGGATACCCCTTGGTAAGGTGGTTGATGTGGTTTCCAAAATGAATACCGGGGGGAAATATGACACCCGGGCATTTAAAAAATCGGTAGGACTCAACGGCGTGGGAACCAAGGCAGTGAATGCCCTATCAACCTATTTCCGTGTAGAATCTAACCGGGATGGAAAGTCAAAATCAGCAGAGTTTACTTTAGGGGAGCTCACCAATGAGGAGCTTTTGGACGAGTCATCAAGACGAAGAGGAACCAAGATTACTTTTACCCCGGACGTTTCCATTTTTAAACACTATAAGTACAGGAATGAATATATCGAGCGCATGCTCAGAAACTATGTGTATTTAAATCCGGGACTAACCATTCTGTTTAACGGTGAGAAGTTCTATTCGGAAAATGGACTGAAAGACCTTCTTGAGGATAACAACAACAAGGAAGACATGCTTTACCCCATTATCCATCTAAAGGGGGAAGACATAGAAGTGGCCATTACACATAGCAAAACCCAATACAGTGAGGAGTATCATTCATTTGTCAACGGACAGCATACAACCCAGGGTGGAACCCACCAGGCAGCCTTCCGGGAAGCTATGGTGAAGACCATGCGTGAGTATTATGGCAAGAACTATGATGCCTCGGATATCCGGAAATCAATTATTTCGGCAATATCCATCAAGGTGATGGAACCTGTTTTTGAAAGTCAGACCAAAACCAAGCTAGGGTCCACGGATATGGGGGGCAACCTACCCACGGTACGCACCTATGTGAACGATTTTATCGGCAAGCAACTTGACAATTACCTGCACAAGAATCCGGAAACGGCTGAGCACATCCAGAAGAAGATTGTACAGGCAGAAAAAGAGCGGAAAGAATTATCAGGAATCCGTAAGTTGGCAAGGGAACGAGCCAAGAAAGCCAGTTTGCACAACAAGAAATTGAGAGATTGTCGCATTCATCTGGGCGATATGAAGAACGACCGCAGGCTGGAGAGCACCCTGTTTATTACAGAAGGAGATTCCGCTTCAGGATCCATTACCAAATCCAGGGATGTAAACACCCAGGCAGTATTCAGCCTAAGAGGTAAGCCTTTGAATTCCTATGGCATGACCAAAAAGATCGTTTACGAGAATGAGGAATTCAATTTACTTCAGGCTGCTTTGAATATTGAGGAGACCATGGAAAACCTGCGTTACAACAATATTGTAATTGCTACGGATGCCGATGTGGACGGCATGCATATTCGATTGCTGCTAATCACGTTTTTCCTGCAATTCTTCCCTGAACTCATCAAGGAAAACCACCTGTATATATTGCAAACCCCGCTTTTCCGCGTACGCGATAAAAAGGAGACTATTTATTGCTACAGTGAAGAGGAGAAGAAAGGGGCGATGGCGAAACTTAAGGGTAAACCGGAAATTACTCGGTTTAAAGGATTGGGGGAAATTTCACCAGACGAATTCAAACACTTTATAGGGGACAATATCCGCCTGGAGCCCGTCATGCTCGATAAGGCCATGTCTATTGAGGAATTACTTAAATTCTACATGGGTAAGAATACCCCTAACCGACAGGAATTCATAATTGAAAATCTTAAAGTAGAAGTAGATCTTATAGAGGAAAATCAGCTATAAATCAAATAATTAGATTTCTTTCTTTATGGCAGATAATGAAGCGATGAACGAAGCACAGGAAGAAGAACAGGGGCATGAACAGGACACCCTGACCAGGGTAACTGGCATGTACAAAGACTGGTTTCTGGACTATGCTTCCTATGTAATTTTGGAGCGTGCTGTTCCAGCCATTGAAGACGGGTTTAAACCTGTGCAACGCAGAATTATGCATGCGCTTAAGGAACTCGATGACGGCAGGTACAACAAAGTAGCCAATGTGGTTGGACATACGATGCAATACCACCCGCATGGGGATGCGAGTATTGCTGATGCCATGGTTCAACTGGGCCAGAAAGACCTGTTGATCGATACGCAGGGTAACTGGGGAAATATTCTCACCGGGGATAGTGCGGCCGCATCGCGGTATATTGAAGCAAGACTCTCCAAGTTTGCCCTTGATGTAGTTTACAGCCCTAAAATCACCGAATGGCAACTTTCCTATGATGGCAGAAAGAAAGAACCGGTTAATTTGCCGGTCAAGTTCCCATTATTGCTGGCACAGGGTGCTGAAGGAATTGCAGTCGGGCTTTCAACCAAGATCCTGCCTCACAATTTCAACGAGATTATCGACGCTTCAATTAAGCATCTGAAAGGACAGCGATTTAAACTTTTCCCCGATTTTCCCACAGCCGGAATCATTGACGTAACCAATTACAACGATGGTATGCGCGGAGGTAAAATCCGGGTGAGGGCTAGGATTTCCCAGCTCAATAAAAACACCCTGGTGATTACCGAGATCCCCCACGGCACAAACACTTCGAGCCTTATCGACTCAATACTCAAGGCCAATGATAAGGGAAAGATCAAGATCAAGCGCATAGAGGATAATACGGCGGCTGAGGTAGAGATCCTGGTTCATCTGCCCAGTGGTATTTCCCCGGATAAGACTATAGATGCCCTATACGCCTTCACTTCATGTGAATCCTCCATATCGCCCCTCAGTTGCATTATCGAGGATAACAAACCAATATTCATTGGAATTCAGGAGATGCTGAGACGCTCCACCGACCTTACGCTGGAAATGCTCAGGTCCGAATTGGAAATACAACTCTCAGAACTGGAAGAGCAGTGGCATTTTGCATCCCTTGAGCGCATATTTATCGAGAATCGTATTTACCGCGATATTGAGGATGAAGAAACCTGGGAAGGAGTGATCAAAGCTATTGATAAAGGACTGAAGCCACACACCAAGCATTTGAAGCGGGCCGTAACGGAAGAGGACATTGTAAGGCTGACGGAAATTCGCATCAAAAGGATCTCGAAATTCGATCTGGATAAGGCCCAGCAAAACCTGGAAAGCCTGGAAGGCAGGATCGCAGAGACCAAACACCATCTCGACAATCTTGTGGTTTTTGCCATTGCGTATTTTAAGGACCTGAAGAAGAAATACGGAAAGGGTCGTGAGCGAAAATCGGAAATTAGGATTTTTGACGATATCGAGGCGACGAAAGTAGTCATTAGGAATACCAAGCTGTATGTAAATCGGGAGGAAGGATTTGTAGGCACCTCGTTAAGGCGGGATGAATATGTGACGGACTGCAGCGATATTGATGATATTATAGTCTTTACCAAGGATGGGCAGATGATGGTAACCAAGGTCGATTCTAAAACCTTTGTCGGGAAAAACATCATTCATGTTGCTGTTTTCAAAAAGAAGGATCAGCGCACCACTTATAATATGATCTATAAGGACGGCAGGGGCGGCGCCAGCTATGTAAAGCGATTTAATGTTACCAGTATTACCCGGGATAGGACGTATGACCTCAGCGCAGGTAAAAAAGGATCCGATGTCCTCTATTTCACAGCCAATCCCAACGGAGAGGCCGAAGTGGTTACGGTTAACCTCCGACAAAAAGGGGGTATCAAAAAATTAAAGTGGGACCTTGATTTTGCAGACGTTTTGATCAAGGGCAGGGGGTCCAAGGGAAATATAGTGACCAAATATTCGGTTAAGCGCATCGAACTCAAGGAAAAAGGGCTCTCCACCCTGAAGCCACGTAAAATCTGGTTCGACGATACCATTCAAAGGCTGAATGTAGATGAGCGTGGTGAGCTGCTTGGGGAGTTTACTTCAGATGACCGCCTGCTGATAATCAATCAGGACGGTCTGGTCAGGACGGCAATCCCTGAAATAACCATGCGGTTCGATGACAACATAATTGTACTTGAAAAATGGAAACCCAATAAACCTTTGAGCGCCATTTATTGGGCAGGGGAAAAGGAACTGTTTTATGTCAAGCGTTTTGTAATTGAGAATCCTGATAAAGAAGAGGTAATTATTACAGATCACTCCAAGTCCTATCTGGAAAAAGTATTTACAGATTACAGGCCTATGGCTGAGGTTGTGTTTTCCAAAAAACGCGGACAGGATCGCAAAGATAACCTTGAGATAAATCTGGAAGAGTTTATTGCCGTAAAAGGCATTGCCGCAATGGGGAACCAGTTGACCAGGGAAAAGGTTTTGGAAATCAACGCTATGGATCCACTTCCCTATGAAGAACCGGAAATTCATGAACCTGAAGAAATAGAGGTTGTGGATGAAGAAAATATACTTCCGGATGAGACCAAAGTAAAACCAAAGGTAGACCCTTCTTCAAATGGTGAGGCTGAAGGACCAGAAGGGCAGACGACCTTATTCTAATCGCGCAGCATTGAGAAAATTTATTCAGGAATTCAAGGATTTTGCCATAAAGGGCAATATGATCGATATGGCCATAGGGATCATAATCGGTACAGCTTTCAATCAAGTTGTGAACACCCTGGTAAAACGGGTGATTATGCCTCCGCTCTCTGTACTAACCAATGACGTTAGCCTAACCGAACTGAAGTATGTGCTTGTTGAAAAGACGGCAGAACTTGAGGAAGTCTCTATTGGCTACGGCGAGTTGCTGGAAGTCCTGTTGGATTTTGTTATTATCGCCCTTACCATATTCGTTGTCATCAAATTTGTCAACCGCATGCGGACTAAGGCTGAGGACCCTAAAAATGTAGAGGAGGTAACCCCCAAGAATATTGCGCTTCTGGCCCGACTGGAAGAACTCCTTGAGGAGCAAAATGAAATCCTCCGTAATTCCAGAAACTAAGTCTCGCTGCCTGAACTGTCTTCCTTGACGTCCGAGGGTTTGACGTTCTTACGCATCTTCATGTTCAGGAATTCTACCAGCAGGGAGAAGGCAATGGCAAAATACAGATAGCCTTTAGGGATAGCCCCAATCTCCTGGTCAAATATTTTGGTGTGGCTCAGATGCGCCGCTTCAGCAATCAGCATAAACCCAATAAGGATCAGGAAGGCCAGTGCCAACAGCTGCATGGAGGGGTGTTTGTTTATGAATACACGAATGGGATTGGCAAAGATCATCATAATAAGAATGGATATCACCACAGCAATAACCATAAGGACCAGGGCGTCTATGGGTTTATCACCAATACCGTTGGTCATCCCAACAGCGGTAAGAATGGAATCAATGGAGAAAATAAAGTCGATAATTACTATCTGAAATATTGCACGGGAGTAACTGGTCAGGTTTTTGGCCTTAATAGCATCTTCATCGTGATGAGGCAATTCTACCTTTTCATGGATCTCTGAAGTACTTTTATACAGCAGGAAAAGCCCTCCGAAAAACAGAATTATCGCCTGCCCGCTTACCCCAACAGAGAGCCATTCCGTATTGATGTAATAAAATGGGTTTTTCAGTCCGATGAGAAAAGAAACTGCAAAAAGCAGGACTATTCGCTGCACCATTGCCAGCAGCAAGCCAATATTGGTTGCTTTCTTTTGAAGTTTTTCAGGTAATTTATTGGCGGCAATGGAAATGAAAACAATATTGTCAATTCCAAGGACGATTTCCAGAAAAGTAAGGGTCAACAAGGCTACCCAGGCGTCAGGGCTGGCTAGGATATCAAACATTATGGCTTTATTTTAATGGCGGTGCCTCTTGATTTACGGCTGTCTCCAACGATGCTGTATTCAAAGGTATAGGAATTCTGTTCTGTAGACAAAATTTTCATATGGATGGATTTTTCCTCGGCCTTACTCTTGGGATTGATCTTTTTTACAATATACTCGCAGTCGTTCAGCCAGCGTACGGAAGAAGTATCGCTCTTCCCCTCAAAGAAATCGATCTCTATGCTCCCTTCCCTTACAAAAGTTGTAGTCTTCTCTTCTCCGTTTATCTCCGTAGTAAACGTAAATGTCCCGGTCTTGAAATTCATGCAATTCCGTTCTGGCTGATAACAGGCAGACAGCAGCAGTATCAATACAATAAACACACAGCTAATCCTCATAGCTGCAAATTAACAAAATGAGTGGGAGAAATCATACCCCGAAAATGTATATGGCAGTTATATCAATTGGGCATATAGGTCTTAAATGTTCCGTCCTTGTAGAAAACGACAATCTTTTCAATTATTTGGCCAGATTCAGGTGGTAAGGCCTTTTCGTTTTCCCGTGTAGGGGGCAGGGCTTTTTTTTGATCCGCTTTCTGTGGAAAACTACCTTTTCCATTTAGCAGCCAGTAGAGGTTAACCTCAGGGAAAGTTTTAACAACCCGCATTACAAATTCCAGACTGGGTTTATTTCTGCCTGTAAGCAAGTGAGAGATACTACTCCGTTGCACGCCAATCCGATCTGCAAATGCAGAGGCCGATAGGTTGTAATATCCCAGTAAAATTTCCAGTCTGCTGATAAATGCTTCAGTGTTTACCATTGTAATCTTATTACGATCTTCATTTTGTTAAAATTTGGATAGAATCACATCAAAATTGACTGTAAGTATTAAATAATATATAAATATGACAGCGGTTAAAAACCTGAATAATAATATATTATATACTCCAATTGAATTTTGTTAAATTCCTGTATACAAATGTGTGAAACAGTCGGTGATTCCACACCTACAGTTGTATACAAATGTAATAATTTCCGTAACAAATGTTATGTGCTTTGGCCTTACCTTTGTATCGACAGCTGATAGGCATATGGCAAGTTTTGAAATAGTACATGAGGAATATAAAGTCGGCAGTATAGCAGGAAGATATGTAACCCCGGATCAGCTCTTTGACTTTTTCTCTTCCTGTTCTGATATTGTAAAAATTTCCTATTTGGGGGAATCCGTAGAGGGCCGGCCAATCTATATGGCTGATTTGGGTACTGGAAACAAAAAAATTCTCATGTGGTCGCACATGCATGGAAATGAATCTACCACAACCAAGGCAGTGCTGGATTTAATTAATTTTCTATCTGCAGGGGGTGCACTGGCCAAAGAACTGCTCAGCGCTTGTCAGTTTCAGATCATAGGGATGCTCAATCCTGATGGGGCTATACGATATACTCGTGAAAACGCTCTGGAAATTGACCTTAACCGGGACGCAAAGGAACAGACACAGCCTGAGAGTCGCCTGCTGCGAAAGGTTTATGAAGATTTCAAACCAGATTTTTGTTTTAATCTACACGATCAACGGACCATATATAATGTTAGCAATACAAACAAGCCGGCAACCCTTTCCTTTCTGGCTCCTGCCAGGGATCCCAATCGGGAAATAGATGCCTCCCGGGAGATCAGCATGCAGATTATTGCTGCTATTAACGGGGAGCTGCAGAATAAGTTACCTACCGGGGTGGGGCGATATGATGATGCATTCAATCCAAATTGCATTGGAGATTACCTCCAAATGCAGGGCACGCCCACGATTTTATTCGAAGCCGGGCATTACCCTGGGGATTACCAACGTGAAGTTACCCGGATGTATGTCTTTTATGCCCTGCTTGCTGCCATTACTTCCATAGCAAGGGAAAACTATAAGCACTTGGATACGCAGGATTATTTTAATATCCCTGAAAATGACAAACAATTCTTTGATGTTCTGATAAAGAATTTGGAAAAACAGGGAAGTGAACTTGAGGAGACGGAAGATATCGGTATTCAGTTTCGTGAAGTTTTACAGGACGGCCAGATCTCATTTGTTCCCTTTATTCAGGAAAGAGGGGATTTGGGAAGCAAATTAGGGCATGAAACCTACGATTATCTCGTGGCCAAAGATCGAAAGTTTCTGCTTGACTCCACCTATCCGGAATTGCTGAACTTTTAATAAAATCAGGAAAACCGCAATTTTTTTTACATAATTTTCAAATATTCCTAATAATCATTACGTATAATTTCTTAATTTTTTATTTTTGCCAAAAATATACTTGATATGACGGGAAAAGTAAAACTCGACGAAATAGATCACCAGATCCTGGATATGCTCATTGATAATACCCGTACCCCATTTACGGATATTGCAAAAAAATTGCTGATATCAGCAGGTACGGTTCACGTGCGGGTGAAAAAAATGGAAGAGGCTGGGATAATAAAAGGATCTTCATTAACTCTGGATTACGTAAAACTGGGGTATTCATTTATTGCCTATGTGGGGATATTCCTGGAAAAAACCCACCAGACAAAGTTTGTTCTGGAGCGCCTGACCGAGATCCCTAACGTTACGGTGGCACATATTACCACAGGAAAATTCAACATATTCTGTAAAATAAGGGCCAAGGATACCACCCATGCCAAGAATATTATTTTCAGAATTGATGATATTGAAGGAATCAGCCGAACCGAAACCATGATTTCTCTTGAAGAAAGCATAAACGACAAAAAGCGGCTTATGCATACTATTTTCAACGAACTTTAAATTAATAGGTGCTTTAACCTGGCCACCCTAATGCGAAGCTCCGAGCTACATACCGGTGAGTACCACGAATTCTATAGGCCATACATTATGGCCCTTGGGGACGTGGATCTTATGGAAATGCTGCAGAAGCAATATGTAAATTTTCCGCAGTTTATTGGGAGCATTCCCCTGGAAAAGCTCCATTATGCTTATGCTGAAGGAAAATGGACCGTGGCCCAAGTATTGGTGCATATAATGGATGCCGAACGGGTATTTCAGTATCGCGCCTTGCGTTTTGCTCGAAACGATGCAACCCCGTTACCCGGTTTTGACCATGATGCGTATGTGCCTATTTCCGGCGCAGAGCGGGTTACAAAGGAAGCGTTGGTGCAGCAGTATCAGGCCGTCAGGCAAAGTACCATAGCCTTATTTTCTTCTTTTGACAATGAAGCGCTGTTACGAATCGGAAAAGCCAGCGGTGTAAGTATAAGCGTGCGGGCACTGGGATTCATTGGATGTGGGCATCAAAAGCACCACAGGCAAATTCTTAAGGAGCGTTACCTGTAGTTTAGCTGCCTATTCCATATCATCATCCATTTCATCTTCCATATTAAGTTCTAGCTCGGGATCACCGGAACCTGCAGGATTGTCAAGTTCCTTTTCAATGGTGTCTTCAAAGCTGGAGATGAAATTGGATAGACTCTTGCTGATCTTGACCAGATAAAGGATGTCTTCCGTCCTTAGTTCTACGGCTTGAACAAGCTCTCCATTTCCGTTTTTAAAGGCAATGATATCTTCATCGCCATATCCGTCCGGATAGGTTTCAATCAACAAAGCAGCGGTCTTGTGATCCAGTTTTTTATAATCTACTAGAAGGCGTTTCATCAGTTGGCGGGTTGGTTTACCTAGTGAGTTTGACCTATAATTTTCTAATTCAATTCTAAGCTAGGAAATTTTTCCTTGCACGAATCACAATGAGTTGCCAATCTGAGAAAAAAGTAGGTGTACGCTTCAATCCTTGTAGTAAGAGAAGGCTTGCTGGTATAATTCTTTTGGAATTTTGTTGTCAATTACGGTATCGCCAATCCTTTTCAGGACAACAAAATTATTGCTGCCACGAACATTTTTCTTGTCAAACTTGAGTAGTTCCACAATGTGCTCCACATCCTCTTCGCTGAAAGACACCTTGTCAAACCTTTTTGAAAATTCGGATTTAATGTCGTCCAGCTGGTGCATGCCGAGGCCTATTACGCGATTCGACAGGTAAGATTCCAGTACCATGCCAATGGCTATGGCCTCCCCGTGTAATAATGGGGGCAAGTTGTTCTCTTCCAGGGAATAGGATTCTATCGCATGCCCGAAAGTATGCCCAAAATTAAGGATCTTCCTGAGGTTTTTTTCCGTTGGATCCTGCTGTACGATATCATTTTTGATCTTGATTGATTCGTAAATATGGGCATTCAGGTTTTCGTATAAATCTATTTGCTTCAGAGTAGTCCAGTAACTTCCGCTGGCGATAAGCCCGTGTTTCATCATTTCAGCAAACCCGCTTTTTAGTTGGCGCTCATCCAGCGTGGCCAGATAATCCGGAACTACCAAAACCATCTGAGGATTATTGAAAACCCCGATTTGATTTTTCAGTACACCCAGGTCTACCCCGGTTTTACCTCCAATGGAGGCGTCTACCATTGCCAGTAGGGTAGTAGGTATGTTGACAAAGTTGATTCCCCGTTTAAAGGCTGACGCTACGAAACCTCCCAGGTCTGTGATCACCCCTCCTCCGAGGTTGATGAGCAGGCTTCTCCGATCCCCATCCATGTCGGACATCGCTTGCCAAACCTGCATGCAGGTATCCATGTTTTTATTGATTTCGCCCGACTTTATCTGTATGGTTTCAAAATCAAATTTACCCCCCATATTCGCCCTGAACTCAGGGAGACAGTGCTCTTCCGTATTTTCATCGACCAGGACAAAAATTTTGGAATATTTCTTTTCTTTTAAATGAAGTCTTAGCTTATAGTAAGCCTCATCGTCAAAGTAAATGGTGCTGGAATTGGTGCTGATTGCCTCCATGGTGCTGTTGTTCTTAGACACCGCAAAATAAGGGCAATTTTTTTGGATTTGAAACAGGCCTCATCTTTTTATTCATAAATTCTGTCATTATATTTACCTGGCTGATAAAATGATAATAATGGAAGGATTATTTGAGGATACTGCAACGGCTTTTGCCCTTAAATCCGATTCGGAACTGGAACGCGCTTATTTCCTTTTTAAGCTGATTGCAAACGAACCACTGGTACGCATTGGTACAGCCGTCACCAATTTTGCCATCAAGGCCCACTTGCCGGTTGAAGGTCTGATACGCGCTACGGTTTTTGACCATTTTTGCGGGGGAGTGAGTGAGGCAGATTGCATGCCGGTTATTGACAAGATGTGGGCCAGCGGGGTATATTCTGTTCTGGATTATTCTGTAGAAGGTAAGGAATCGGAAGATCCTCTGGACAAGGCCCTTGCCAAAACCCTTGAAATAATGGATTTTGTCAAGGAGAAAAAGGCAATTCCCTTCGCAGTATTTAAACCCACAGGTTATGGCCGGTTAGCGTTGTACCAGAAGATCGGGGAAGGCAAAACCCTGACACAGCAGGAAACCGAAGAGTGGGAGCGTGTTGTTGCACGATTTGATAAGACTTCCAAAAAAGCTTTTGACCTGGATGTTCCCTTGTTAATAGATGCTGAGGAAAGCTGGATGCAGGATGCCGCTGATGAATTGGCCGAGGCTATGATGCGCAAGTACAACAAGAAAAAGGTGATCGTGTACAACACCCTTCAGATGTACCGCTGGGACCGTATGGATTACCTGAAAGCCCTGCATCAGAGGGCACTTACGGAAGGATTTAAAATTGGAATCAAGGTGGTGCGAGGAGCCTATCTTGAAAAGGAAAACGAACGTGCAGAAGAAATGGGATATCCCACACCTATGTGCCCCACCAAGCAGGCCACAGATGAGAATTTTGATGCCTGTGTGCTGTATATCCTGGAAAATTTAGACACCATTTCCTTGTTTTCAGGAACACATAATGAGGACAGTTGCTACAAGCTAATGCAGATGATGGAAGAAAAAGGAGTGGCTAAAGATGATTCCCGTGTTGGCTTTGGCCAACTTTATGGGATGAGCGACCATATTTCCTTCAACCTGGCAAAAGAAGGCTACAATGTTGCCAAGTACCTTCCCTTTGGACCTGTACGGGATGTGATGCCTTATCTGATCCGTCGCGCTGAGGAAAACACTTCGGTTGCCGGGCAAACGAACCGGGAACTGGAATTGCTGAAAAAGGAGAAAAAAAGGAGAAAATTATAATTCCCGGTTTAATCTCCTGCCACGAACATCTTTTCCAATTGCTGTACTTTTGGGACACGCTCCGGTGACAAGGTAAAGGCTACCCGTACCATTCCATTCTTAGTGTATATTTTATAGTCGCCCCTGAGTTGATTATACGGTGTTAGGTCAGAAACACTGTCAATGGCCCCTGCCTGTTCCCAGATAGCAGCCCAGGCTTCCATCCTGTGATCCCTGGATTTATCCAAATAGAAATTCTCCGCCCGAATTTTGTCGCCTAGATCCGTATCCCATTCCTGGATTAGTTCGGTTACCTGGGCTTGTCGTTCTTTCAGGATATCGGAAACAGGCAATCCTCTGGGTTTCAGTTCCCCTTTCTCAAAAAGAAGCTTCGCTATTTTATCATAGGGCCAGGGGGTAGTATAGGTAAGGTTTCCAAAGGCCATCAGGCCAATGCCGTACTCCGGAAAGAAAACATAATTGCTGCCAAAACCAGGCAGGGCACCACCATGAGAAACCCGGAGGACTCCATTGCAATCCTGCCGGATACCCAATCCAAATCCGTAACCATTGATAATGGCGCAGGGATCACCATTGTAATCCTCAGCATTTGAAAATAGTCTGCTGAACTGAGGCGTGTGCATTTCCCTCAGGGAACTTCTTTTTACCGGGCCTGTATCCTCATCGGACCTCGGGGGCCAGGCAGATAAGTGGAAACTTACATAGTTGCTGAAATCTTCAATGGTGGTTATCAGTCCCCCCATAGCACCATAAGATCCGTCGTGAAGCATGGGCTCCAATTTCCATTGTTCATCTTCCCAGCGGTAGCCTATGGCCAATTCAGTTTCGGGAACTTCGTCAATTTCCCAGTAGGTATTTTGCATACCAAGCGGCAGTAGAATGTGTTCCCTGATGTACTCCTGATAAGGTTGTCCGGATACCTTTGAGATGATGGCACCCAATAACGCATAGCCGGTATTGCTGTATTCATAGGTGTATGAAGGAGGATTGGAGAAAGCCGGACCAGACGCCATCAGGTCTAGCAGCATTTGATCTGACTCATCCAGTTGCCGGTCGCCCCATGGATTATCTTCCGGGAAACCTGCAGTCATCGTCAGCAGATTCTTTATAGTAATTTCCGGAGAATCACTGGTGAGGTATTCCATGCCGGCCATTTCCTGTATATATTTTGATGCCGGATCACTCAGCCTGAGTTTGCCTTCATCCCTTAGCTTTACTATAGCCATTGCGGTGAAGCTCTTGGACATGGAGGCAATCCTGAAGGCTGTTTTAGTGCTGGCCGGGAGATCTTCCTGAATATTCATTATCCCGGTTGCCGAAGCCAGAACCAGTTCATTGTCTACCACAACCCCATAGGCAACACCCGGGATCTTTTCTTCCCGGCTATGGGTTTCAATTAGCGCATGCAGTTCCTCACTTAATCCTTTTATTTTTTCAATGCGTTCGTCCGTTTCAAAAGATGCAGGTTTGTAGGAGGTACTGTAATTGATTTTCTCCTGTTCGTTTTCTTTCTGATCTGTCCTTTCCTTGCAGGAAGAGAACGCAATTAACAATAACAAGGCATACAAAACTCTTTTCATCGGTGTGGCGTTTAAAAGGCGAATGGAAATTAAGAAAAGTATCCCTAACGAAACAATTGTTCCCTGAGTTTCTCCGGGGGGAGGTTGCCTGTTAATTCGGTGAGCTTCTTGCTTACATTGTAGTGCTCCAGATCAAACCGGTGAGCTTCACGGGTGTCCTTCAGGGCCCTTTTTATTGTGTTGATGCCAGCAATACGCCCTTCCAGATGGACAATATTCATGAACTTCCTGAACTGATCATCCGACAGATTGGGCCTGCCATACTGGCGTATAATACCGCTGAAATATTTCGTATATAACATGGAATAAATCCTAATATATGGATATATTCCAAAATTAATAGTTCTCCAGATTAAATGGGAATATTAATCTGTTAAATTTTAACTGAATTATAAAGTAGCGCACTTAGGCAATAATTCCGAGGGGTGTTGTATTTTTCCATTCCCCGCGGGTGAAATCCGGAAAGGCCTGCGGCTGGCCGTCTTTCGCGACTGATTCCTCGCTTAAAGGAGCTACGGCACTCCATAAGGCTCCTTCATAAACGTTCTGGTCCAGGGGTAGTCCCTGTTGCAGGCATTCGATAATCCGGTAAACCATCATTCCGTCCATTCCTCCGTGTCCGCTTTCCTTAGTAGATGCAACCAGCCTTTTATATAGGGGATGGTCAAACTTCTCATATAAAGCTGCCAGCTGTTCACCCTCTACCCATCGGTGGTGATTTTCTGTTATGCCTGCTACACCACCCTCCAGGGCTACCCGGGTAGGAAAACCGGCCAGGGCACCCTTGGTTCCCTGTATTAAATTCAAACGGGAATAGGGCCGGGGACTGGTTTCATCCCATTGGACCATGATTGTCCGGCCCAACTTGGTTTTAACGATTGAAGTATTGAGATCTCCCCCATGGTACTCCAGTTGGTTCCACTGGTGGTCTTCCGGATAGTTTTTCCGGGCATACAATTTACGCCCAAGTGCCGGTGTGGAAAATGAAACCAGGCTTCTGAAAGTGTCCTCTCCCCGGGCCAGGTTCATATACTGGGCCACCGGCCCCAGACCGTGGGTAGGGTAGAGGTTTCCGTTACGCCTGGCATAATGAAAGGTTCGCCAGGATCCGGTTCCCCGCTCCACCTCTTCCATTTGCCAGCGGAGTTCATGAATATAGGCCGCTTCCCCGTGCAAAACGTCACCGATTATTCCGCTGCGGCACATATTCAGGAACATCAGTTCATCGCGTCCATAATTTACATTCTCCATCATCATACAGTGCCTGCGGGTCTGTTCACTGGTATCCACGATTTTCCAAAGCTCATCCAGAGTTACGGCCAAAGGGACTTCCACAAAGGCATGAGCGCCCTGCTTCATCGCTTCTATGGCCATGGGGGCGTGATTTTTCCAGTTTGTAGCGATGAAAACCACATCCGGTTTAACCTCTACAAGCATGCGTTTCCAGGCCTCTTCGTCTCCGAAATAGGCTTTGACATCCTTATGCCGTTCGCCTTGGCCCATGGCTTTGGCTTCATCAGCCCACTTGGTAGCCAGGTCTTCGTAGAGATCGCTGATTGCTACGATTTCTGTCCCTGGCAGGGAAGCGGAAAGCTTTAAATGCGATGGACCCCGAGCCCCAACACCAATAACTGCAATGCGGACATTGTCCAGTTTTGGGGCACTAAAATCGCCCATATAAATCGCATCTGGTTTACGGTCAGTGGCTTCCTGAGAACAGGAGGGCAGGGCAGCGGCGGCAAGGATTCCTGCAGTTGATAAGGAAGTTTTCTGGATGAATTTCCGGCGGTTGATCTTACTCATGGGTTTCAAATGAGGTTAGCAAACTCAAGTTACCGTTTTTTCATGAAAACTGGACGATGCTTCAGGGCCTTATAGGGATTGTTATTAAAGAACGTTAGACTCACTTCCCAGTCGGTTCCGTCTATATCCTTTATCAGCCTAAGATGTAAAGTTAAAGGGACTTGATCAATAGAAAATCATCCATGACATAGCCATGTCCGATATCCTGGACAATCCCACCCAGATTGTCAAACCCCATTTTTTCATAGGCCGCAATGGAAGCCGTATTGTGCTTATTTACCGTAAGGGTTATCTGTGTACATTGCAGATACTTGCCTTCGCGGTTAATGAGTTCCATGGCTGCCTTCCCAATGCCCTTGCCACGATCTTCCTTCTGCACATAGAACTTACTTAAAAACAACTCCTTGTCCTTTTTTTCAAAAGCGAAATACCCTGC
>CAJHYA010000084.1_pt1 | contig 30337 bp, 30 predicted proteins | sample 9198611 | NCBI WGS metagenome assembly CAJHYA01 (sample SAMEA7708353, study PRJEB35096) | sediment metagenome | biome: marine neritic benthic zone biome [ENVO:01000025]; feature: sediment [ENVO:00002007]; material: shallow marine sediment [ENVO:03000034] sea grass bed [ENVO_01000059] ... | reverse complement strand
TTTTGCAGTTGAAATGAAAATGTACATCCATTTGGTGGATTAGAAAACAGCCATATGGATCCCCCCATTTTTTCTATTAGCTTTTTAACTGTGGCCAGGCCTATGCCATTACCGGTATCTCCGAAACGATCTTTTTTACCGAGGGTCTGGAAGATTTGAAAGATTTCATCCTGATGATTCTTTTCAATTCCCGGACCATTGTCCATTAAATGGAATTCATAAAAATTATCCTTTTCGTAGACTGTGAATTGCAACTCGACGGTATTTTTGTCATTGTATTTTACTGCATTGCCTACCAGGTTGATCAGGATACGGTTGATAGCAGCCCGATTTACCTTGATGCTTTTCAGGTCGGAGACTAATGTCATGGCGACATCGGAGTCTGCTGAAAAGAGTTCACTGATCTCGGCATTAAGATCCTGCAAACTAATCTCCTCCTTTTTCTCAATCAGAATGGTGTCACTTTTACTGTATTCCAAAAGGCCTTCAATGAGACTCTTGAGTTTATTGGAAGCACTCTGAATAAAGGAGAGCATTGTTGTACCTTCTTCATCCAAAGCATGCGCATAGTAGTCTTTAAATAATTCGGCCGTACTTGATATGTTGTTTAAGGGTGACTTTAGATCATGTGCTGCTTTGTGTGCAAACTGTTCCAGGTCATAATTTTTCTCTCTAAGCGATATAACAGTTTCTTCCAAAAGGGCTTTCGTCCTTCTCAGTTCCAGCAAGTTCATCACCTGTTTGGAAAGTGCTTTCAGCGATTTGATTTGCTTCGGACTTAACTCCTTGGGCTTTTGATCTATAACACAAAGGGTTCCGAGGGGTAAACCATCTTTCCCGACCAAAGGAACTCCGGCATAAAAAATCACCCTGGGTTCCCCGGTCACCAGAGGGTTGTCACTAAACCGAATGTCCTCACGTGAATCCTCAACAATTAGCATATTGTCCTGATCATTGATCGCGTGTGCACAAAAGGCATATTCCTTTGGTGTTTCCCTGGCTTCTAATCCATGATTTGATTTGAACCACTGTCTGTCGTGATCTACAAGGCTTATCAGGGATATGGATGTTTGGCATATCTCGGCGGCGATGGCAGTAAGGTTGTCATAGTCTTCTTCAGGGAGGGAATCCATAATATTGTAGGATTCCAGCACCATCAATCGATCGTGTTCCCGAATGTGGGTATTGGGTGTAATCATGTGCGGTTGTTTAATAGGCGATCCCGAGCAAATTTCAAGATCATTTAATCAACGTTTTTTAGGACTAAAAATTGCGCTGAAAATCAACTAAAATCAATGTTTACAATATTCCAAAAAAGATTAATCAGAATTCAGGCCTTTTGCTGTTGCTGTTTGCCCCAGTTTTTGTAAACAAAAAAATCCTGACTTTTACGTCAGGATTCCTTATCACTTCGTGACCTGGCTGCCTGTCCACCGGAAAGAATTGAAGGTGGGGGGTTAACTTCGCTTCGCTTGTTGGACCCAGCGCTCCTATTCTGCAAATGGAAATTTCCGGTCATCCTAACGGATGCCAGATTTTTGTTTCTGTCCAAAACCTAGAGCAAGCTCGGCTTTGTTCCAAAAACAAAAATCCCTGTCAATTCTGACAGGGATTTTCCGCTTGATCGTGACCTGGCTGGGGCTCGAACCCAGGACCCTCTCCTTAAAAGGGAGATGCTCTACCAACTGAGCTACCAGGTCTCCAACTATGCGGTTTCGCATAGAGGCTGCAAATATAATATCAATAATTTATTTTTCAACCCTAAATAAAACATAAATTCCCCTTTTCTTTGAATTCCCTCCTTTTTGATTCATTTTTGTCAAAAGCCTAATATGAAAATCATCCTCCTGGGATATATGGGAAGTGGAAAATCTACTGTAGGCCAGGTGCTTGCGAAGAATCTGGGGTTGCAATTCCACGATCTGGACGCGATTATTGAAGCGCGTGAAAACCAAACCATTCCCCAGATATTCGACCAAAAAGGGGAGGTGTATTTCAGGAAACTGGAGTACAGTATATTGCAGGAACTGCTCAATAACCCATCAGATTTTATACTGTCCCTGGGTGGGGGTACCCCGTGTTACGGGGATAATATGTCGGCAATCCTCAAGGCAACCCAGGACGTCTTCTACATCCATTTGCCCATACCTGTGCTAAGCCAAAGGCTATTAAATGAAAAAGCCGAACGCCCTCTTATTAGTCATATCCCGGATGAAGCCTTGCCCGAATTTATCGGGAAACACCTGTTTGAACGGATTCCATTTTATTCCCGGGCCGCGCATACTTTAAACGCGGAAAACAAAAGCGCTGGAAAATTAGCTGAGGAGATTGAGGAAATCTTAGTCTAGATACACCCCGTCATTTCTTGCCTGAAATTCCACATGCACGTGCATTTGCAAGGAGGTAGACAGTGAAATACCTTTAAAATCTGCCTTAACCGGATATTTCTTATGGTTACGGTTAACCAGTACAGCGGTTTTTAGCTTTTTGAGTGGTGTTTTCAGGAAATGGTTGACCCCATAGATGAGTGTAGTTCCGGAATTCAATACGTCGTCTACCAAGACAACGGACTCCCCTGTATAATCACCCTCGGAGATGCTGGTGCTAACCCCACTGCCCAACGGATCCTTTTTATCCATGCTTACTTTGCAGAGCACAATATCCGCCGGCGTAATTTTGCGGAGTACCCGCTGTAACTTTTTGGCAAACTGCAGGCCGCCGCCTGCTATACCGGCCAGGATGATTTTGTCTTCTTCCACATTGGTTTCGTAGATCTGATAAGCAATGCGTCGGATCTTGTGTTGGATCTGCTGATGTGACAGAATACGATTGGTCATGGCGAGTACTTTATTTCTCAAAGATAAAAAACAGTTCCTTTCCCTGTCTCGGTGGGATGGAATTATACGAGGGTTCCAGGGTGTGAATTTGAAACTTCCTTTCAAATAGTTTCTGGTATTCTTTCAAACTGCCTCCAAAAGGAGGTCCGGAAGCAGTAAGCGGAAAATCGAAAAACAAACCGGCAAGGATCCCGCCGGGTTTTAGGATTTCATACATTTTTTGCACATAGTCAGGCCTCAACGTCGGATGCAGGGCACAGAAAAAAGTCTGTTCCAGGACCAGGTCAAATCCACTTTCCTCAAGGGCAAAGAAATCGGTTTCCAAAAGATGACTTTTGGGAAAATCAGGGCATTCCTCCCGTATATGCTGCAAGGGCAGTGAAGCAATATCTACCACATAAGTTTCAGTGAAGCCGCTTTTATGAAGATATATCGCTTCATACCCCTGTCCGGCGCCGGGCACCAGGATTTTTTGGGCCTTATCGTCAAGCTGGTCTATATATGTTTTAATGGGGGTGGATATATACCCGATATCCCAGCCCATGCTTCTTTCCTGATATCGGAATTCCCAATAGGCTTTATCAAACGTCATCCATGTAGTCTTCAATATCCCGCCGGTCTTTCTTGGTAGGCCGGCCGCTTCCTTTTTGTCGGTAATAGTCCTTGGAGTATTTTTGCAATTCGTTTTGCTTAAAGTTTTCTGCAGGGGTGGTATCCTTGCGATACAGGTCTACGAGTTTAGCTCCCATCCGGCTTTTTGGGATCTCCAGTACTTCGAAATGGTGATCGATCTGGTTTTTACGAACCACTATTTTATCGGTGGGATATACTTCCCGTGAAGGTTTAACCACGAGATCATTTATGCGAACCTGCCCTTTTTGACAGGCTATAGTGGCCATATTTCGTGTTTTGAAATAACGTGTACACCATAAGTATTTATCAATTCGCATACCCGGCTAAAATGTTTGTTAAGGACCTGTACAAAAATAGGGGAAAATTGTATCTTGCGGCACCTAAAAGATTTCCAATGCAGGTTTTTAGAGTACTGATTTTCCTGGGTGTGATAACCTTGTTTATTTCATGTGGTAATGATGACAATGCTGATTTTGAGGTGATACCTCCAAGGAGATTGAGTGAAGTGGTAACGGAAGATGCTACGGCCCTTCAGGAATATTTGCAAACTCATTTTTACAATTATGAAGATTTTGAGAATCCTCCCGCAGGATTCGATTTTCGCATTGTGCTGGATACCATTGCCGGTGACAATGCAGGGAAAATACCTATCATTAACCGTCCGGAATTGCAGTCGCTTACGATATCCGTTTCCTCGGAGGATTTTAATCTGGAGGATGAGGAAACCGTGGATCATACCATGTATTATCTGGTTGCCAGAGATGGGGTAGGGGATATCCCAACAATAGCCGATTCCACTTTCGTGCGTTATGAAGGCACCTTATTAGACGGGTCGTTCTTTGATGCCACAGCCACGCACACCTGGCAATACCTGCCCTTTTTTCTAAGAGGCTATGGGCGGGCAATCTCCAACATCAGGACAGGAGATGGCATCGTTACCAACCCGGATGGGACTACGGAGATCACAAATGCTGGTATAGCGGCTATGTTCCTCCCTTCAGGCCTGGCATACTATAATGCAACCGTTCCCGGAGTGCCCCAGTATTCACCCCTGATATTTAAGGTAGAAGTTGGTCTTTACATTGAAGACACCGATTACGACAATGATGGTATTCCTTCCATTCTAGAAGATCTGGATGGGGATGGGGACCTTACCAATGATAATACGGACCGTGAGCAAGAGCGGGCTACCGGGGCACTTGCCCTGGCCAATCATGTGGATTCTGATGATGATCAGGACGGAACACCAACACGGGATGAAATTATTATAGACGATCAGGGCAATATCAGCTTTCCGGATGGAGATGGAGATGGAATCCCCGATTATCTGGATCGGGATAATTCCTAATAGATAATAAAAAACCCCCGCGGATCAGCAGGGGTTTTTCTTTTATTGTTTTTTCTTATTCAGATTTATGGATAAACTCAATATGAGCTGATCCGGCCGCGTATCTAATCGGCTGTCTTCAACAGAAGTAATATTGGTATTGATAAAACGGGCTTCGTTTTCACTAAATCCTCTTTCATAGCGAAGATCAAGACCGATGTTTCCCAGGTTGACCCCTACACCTAAATGCAGTCCAACCGTAAAATCATTCTCAACGCGATCTATGGAAATACCATCAAATTCCGTGTTCAGAATATACTGAAATGCAGGACCTCCAAAGACATGCAGGGGCCCGATAACTTTGGTTCCCAACAACACGGGAATGTCCAGTTTGCTCATGTCAAAATCATCACCGTTATAATCAGATTTGGTCTTGGTGAAGATGATTTCGGGCCTCAGGTAGACCTGGTTTCCCAATTTGCCATAGAAGCCAATGTGGTAGCCCACGTTGCGATCCGGATTTTCAGCCGCAGCCTGTGCAGCCTCAATATAATCCCCGTTGGCGTTGTAATTCAGTCCTGCTTTGATTCCGAAACCTGGACCTTTTTGAGCGAAAGTGGCTGTACCCATTACGCACAGGACCACAAGAAGAAGTGTTTTTTTCATAAGGTGTTCATTTAATTGGCTAAACGGGATCAAAAAGGATGCCGTTCTCTATGCCTTTCTTTTTAACACCCTTAAAACGGCACCTTCAATGGCTTTATTGTTCAGGCCATACTTTTCCATTAGCTGGGCTGGTGTGCCACTTTCCCCAAAGGTATCCTGGGTGGCTACAAACTCTTGAGGGCAGGGATGTTGCGTGGCTAGGGTACGGGCAATGCTTTCCCCAAGTCCGCCCAGATAATTGTGCTCTTCAGCAGTCACGATACTACCTGTTTTCTTGACAGAGCGTATCAGGGCCTCTTCATCCAGCGGTTTAATGGTATGGATATTCAGTACTTCTGCAGAAATTCCCTGGTTGTTCAGGTTTTCTGCCGCGACCAACGCTTCCCAGACCAGGTGGCCCGTTGCCGCAATAGTAACGTCTGTACCTTCCTGAAGCAGTACCGCTTTGCCTATCTCAAACGTTTGATCTTCCGGAGTGAAATTGGGGACCTTAGGCCTACCGAACCTGAGATAAACAGGACCATGATGCCCGGCTATAGCCAGCGTGGCTGCCTTGGTTTGGTTAAAATCACAGGTGTTGATCACGGTCATTCCCGGTAACATCTTCATCAGCCCGATATCTTCAAGGATCTGGTGCGTGGCTCCATCTTCCCCAAGTGTAAGACCGGCATGGGAGGCACAAATTTTTACATTTTTGTGTGAGTAGGCAATGGACTGCCGCACCTGATCGTATACCCGTCCTGTGGAGAAATTGGCAAAGGTACCGGTGAAGGGGATGTAGCCCCCAATGGTAAGTCCGGCTGCGATGCCCATCATATTGGCTTCCGCGATCCCTACCTGGAAGAAGCGATCCGGATGCTCTTTCATAAAGGTGTCCATCTTCAGTGACCCTACCAGGTCGGCACAAAGCGCCACAACTTTATCGTTACTGCGGCCCAGTTCGGTTAAGCCCGCACCAAAACCGCTACGTGTATCTTTTTTTCCCTGATCTATGTACTTTTTCATCAAAATAGAATTCATGCCATTAATAATCGCCCAGGGTTACCGGGTTTTGTGCCAGAGCAATTTCCAGTTGTTCATCGTTGGGTGCCTTTCCGTGCCAGGCATGGGTATGCATCATAAAATCGACCCCATGTCCCATGACCGTTTCCATGATAACACATACGGGTTTACCTTTTCCGGTTCGTTTTTTAGCTTCCTGCATTCCGGCAATTATGGCGGCCAGGTTGTTCCCCTCTTTTATCTCCAGTACTTCCCAGCCAAAAGCTTCAAACTTTACTTTTAAGTCACCAAGGGGCATTACCTCACTGGTCGGACCATCGATCTGTTGTCCGTTCCGGTCAACCGTGGCAATAAGATTATCTACCTTCTTTCCGGCAGCGAACATAATGGCTTCCCAGTTTTGTCCTTCCTGAAGTTCACCATCCCCGTGAAGGCTGTATACCAAATGGGGGTCCTTATTCAGCCTTTTAGCCAGGGCGGCACCCACAGCTACAGACATTCCCTGACCCAGGGAACCTGATGCAATACGCACACCGGGCAGCCCCTCATGAGTAGTAGGATGTCCCTGAAGGCGTGAATTTATCAATCGGAAGGTATTGAGCTCTTCTACAGGAAAAAAGCCACTTCGTGCCAGCACACTGTAATACACTGGAGATATGTGGCCATTAGACAGGAAAAAGAGATCTTCTCCTATACCATCCATATCAAATCCCGGGTTTAATTCCAGGATTTCGTTGAAGAGTGCAACAAAAAATTCTGTACAGCCCAGGGAGCCTCCCGGGTGTCCTGAATTCACTTTGTGAACCATCCGCACAATATCCCGGCGCACTTGAGTTGCCAGGTCTTGCAATTGGTTTAAATCGGGCATCTGAAAGCGTTTTAATTGTCGCCAAAAGTAAGGGCTAAGGTTGGCTTCTACAACAGTAGTTATTAGTATTTATCAACCAATTCCATCACCTCAAACTTTATTGATTCCTTAAGGAAGTGCTTTCTTAAGGATGACTATCTTTGCTCACTGAATCCTGGATTTGAAATTCACCTTATCACATACCGATCCCAACAGCAAAGCCAGGGCCGGAACCATGGTTACGGATCACGGCGTCATCAACACTCCCATATTTATGCCTGTGGGGACTGTGGCTTCTGTAAAGGGGGTACACCAAAAGGAACTCCGGGAGGAAATTGATCCGGATATTATTCTTGGGAATACCTATCACCTGTATCTCAGACCAAAGATTCATATTTTACAGGCTGCGGGTGGCTTGCACAAGTTTATGGGCTGGGATCGCAATATCCTTACCGATAGTGGCGGGTACCAGGTATATTCGCTTTCTGCCAGCAGAAAGATCAGAGAAGAGGGGGTGAAGTTTAAATCCCATATCGATGGTTCGCTGCATATGTTTACCCCGGAAAATGTAATGGAGATCCAAAGGGCTATCGGAGCCGATATCATCATGGCTTTTGACGAATGCACCCCTTACCCCTGTGACTATGATTATGCCAGACGATCCATGCACTTAACTCACCGTTGGCTGGACAGATGTATGGCACATTTGGAGAAATTACCATTACCCTATGGATATGAACAGACTTTTTTCCCCATAGTTCAGGGATCTGTATATAAGGATTTACGAATTCAGTCCGCAGAATATATAGCGGGTGCAGATGCACCTGGTAACGCTATTGGAGGACTCTCTGTTGGGGAGCCTGCAGAAGAAATGTACGCCATGAGTGAGGTAGTGTGTGATATTTTGCCCAAGGATAAGCCGCGATACCTTATGGGTGTGGGAACGCCTATTAATATTCTGGAGAATATTGCCCTGGGCGTAGATATGTTTGATTGTGTAATGCCCACACGGAATGCACGAAACGGCATGCTGTTCACGGCGGAAGGAACCATTAATATCAAGAATAAAAAATGGGAAGACGACTTTTCTCCCATCGATCCGCAGGGAAATACCTTTGTAGACAAGGAATATTCCAGGGCTTATCTCAGGCATTTATTCGCGGCTAATGAATATCTTGGGAAACAAATTGCAACCATTCATAACCTTGGTTTTTATCTTTGGCTGGTACGGGAAGCCCGCCGGCGTATTATTGCCGGTGATTTTGCCGAATGGAAAACCAAAATGGTAAAAAATATGGATAAACGCCTGTAGGAGTGACCATACTGGATCGTTACATATTAAAACGTTACCTGGTAACCTTTGGAATGATGCTGTTATTGTTCATTCCGATAGGGATCATGCTCAACCTTGCTGAACAGATCGGCAAGATGATAGATAATGAGGCGCCCTTAAATGAGATTTTGATCTACTACCTCAATTTTACCATCTACATTGGGCATCTCTTATTTCCGATCTTTCTTTTCCTGTCCATTATTTTCTTTACTTCCAAGCTGGCGAGCAATACGGAAATTGTAGCCATATTGAGTTCCGGGGTTTCCTATAAAAGATTCCTCCGGCCTTACTGGATCGGGGCTACGATCATTGCCGTAATGATGTTTGTGATGGGTATGTTTATTGTGCCTAATGCCAGCAAGGGTTTTAATGAATTCAAATTCAAGTACCTCAAAAAGGGTAAACAAGACCGGGTTACCAGCAATATTTTCAACCAGCTGAATGAGAACGATTTTATTTATGTGAGCAGTTTTGATCCGGCACGGAAGATTGGGTATAATTTCACCTTTGAGCATTTTAATGAAGAGGAAGAGCTCGATTTTAAGATCTCTGCTGCCAATATCCGCTGGGTTCCCAAGGATAGTCTGTATCGCCTAACCAGCTATACGAAGCGCGAACTGAAGGGAGGTCATGAGCTTATGGAAACCAAAAGGCGTCTGGATACCGTTTTCAACTTCAAAATTGAAGACCTGACCCCGGTTTCTTACATTGCAGAAACCAAGAACTTATTTGAACTCAATTCCTTTATTGAGACGCAGAAAAGAAAAGGAGCTTCCAACATCAATACCTATATTTTAGTTAAGTATAGACGCTGGGCCCTGCCGATAGCGGCTTTTATTCTTACCATTATTGGGGTTGCCGTTTCTTCAGTGAAGCGAAGGGGTGGCATGGGAGTTAACCTTGCTTTTGGAATTTTTGTGGCCTTTATTTATATCTTTTTCGATAAGGTCTTTGGCACCCTTGCAGAACAATCGGGATTCTCCCCGCTGTTGGCGGTAGTGATTCCCAACCTGGCTTTTGGAATCCTGGGTATTTACTTATTACAAAATGCCAAAAGATAAGCTGAGAAGTTATTTCCTGCTCCATTTAATCGTATTTATCTGGGGATTTACAGCCATTTTAGGCAAACTTATCTCCATTGAGGCGCTGCCCCTGGTTTGGTACCGTATGGGTATTGCCTCTCTGCTGATTTTAGCCTATATCCGGTTCATGGGAGTATCCCTCAAAGTTTCCCGGAAAACACTTTTTATTCTGGTCATAGCCGGGATTACGATCGCCTCCCACTGGGTAACCTTCTTTATGGCCATCAAAGTGTCCAATGTATCCATAGCCCTTGCCACCATGTCTACGGGAGCCCTTTTTACTGCCCTGTTGGAGCCAGTTTGGTATGGCCGCAGGTTTATCCCATATGAATTACTTTTTGGTGTACTGGCAATCCTGGGATTATTGCTGATATATAATGTGAATACCGAGTATGGTTTTGGCATTTTGCTTGCCTTGGTTTCGGCTTTTCTGGGCGCAGTTTTTACCCTGATCAATGGCCAATTGATAAAGGTGCACAAACCTGCCACCATTTCCTTTTATGAATTGTCGATTGGCGCCTTATTTCTTTCTCTTGTACTTGGGGTACAGGGCGATTTTGACCCTGCCTTTTTCAGCTTAGCAACCAATGATTGGATTTATTTGATGATCCTGGCGTCTGTGTGTACGGCATTTGCCTTTATAGCTGCCGTAAAAGTCATGCGCTTTGTGAGTCCTTATACAGTGATGCTGACCATTAATTTAGAACCGGTATATGGGATCTTTCTGGCCTTTTTTATTTTTGGAGAGAGCGAGAAGATGAATATTCTTTTTTATCTGGGGGCCCTGGTGATTATTGCTACCGTTTTGGCCAACGGTATTATAAAGTACAATGCAACCAAAGAAGGGGCCGGGGGTTCCCATTAATATTTTATATTTGTCTGCTGGACTGACTAAACACGAAAATGCATGGAGTACCTGGATTTTGAGTTACCGATAAAAGAACTGGAAGAACAGTTGGAAAAATGCCAGATCATTGGCGAGGAAAGTGAAGTAGATGTTACAGAGACCTGCCGTCAGATTGAGAAAAAACTGGCTGAAACCCGAAAGAGCATTTATAAAAATTTGACTGCCTGGCAGCGGGTGCAACTCTCCAGGCATCCATACCGGCCGTATACACTGGACTACATTCATGCCATATGTGGGGACAGCTTCCTGGAGTTGCATGGTGACCGCACCGTCAAAGATGATAAGGCCATGATAGGCGGACTCGGAAAGATTGGCGACCAAAGCTTTATGTTTATCGGTCAGCAAAAAGGGTTCAATACCAAAACAAGGCAGTATCGAAACTTCGGTATGGCGAATCCCGAGGGCTACCGGAAAGCCCTGCGACTTATGAAATCTGCCGAAAAGTTTGGCCTTCCCGTAGTAAGCTTTGTGGATACCCCTGGTGCCTACCCGGGAATTGAAGCAGAAGAGCGGGGACAAGGAGAAGCCATTGCCCGGAATATATTGGAAATGACGCGCCTTAAAGTTCCTATCATCGTAGTGATCATTGGTGAAGGAGCGTCTGGAGGGGCATTGGGAATTGGCGTTGGTGATGTGGTCTTGATGCTGGAAAATACCTGGTATTCTGTTATCTCACCTGAATCCTGTTCATCAATCCTTTGGCGGAGTTGGGAATACAAGGAGCAGGCCGCTGAAGCGCTTAAGCTCACCGCTTCAGACATGAAGAGACTCAAGCTTATTGACGAGATCGTCAAGGAACCTGTTGGGGGTGCACACCGCAACCGGGATAAGACATTTGAGATCGTCAAAAATAAAATTTCGAAACACTATACGGAACTGAAAAAGTTATCACCAGAGGAACTGGTAGAGCGCCGTATGGATAAATATGCCCAAATGGGAGTATACAGTGGCTAAGTAATCTGTTTATCAGCTATCCTCGCTTCGCCATAAAATATACCAGGCAGATTTTTCTGGTTATGAACAATAATTCGTAACTTATTAACATCGGTTTTGTTAACTACCGGTGAATATCCCACCAGTGGATTTTAAAGTTAACTTAAGGTTAAATCCCTACTTTCGCATACATGGAAAAGGCAAGCCCTATACTCGGCCGTCAAATTGGCAAATCTGCTGTTATTCCTCTGGAAAAAGGCAAAATACCTCCTCAAGCTGTTGATTTAGAGGAAGTTGTGCTCGGGGCTATGATGATCGACAAGAAAGGTGTAGACGAGGTTATCGATATTTTGCATCCAGATGTTTTCTACAAAGATGCCCACCGTTACATTTACGAAGCGATCTTTACGTTATTTGAAACCAGTGAACCGGTTGATTTATTAACCGTTTCAGCCCAATTGAAGAAGGCAGGTCGCCTTGATCAGGTAGGCGGGGATTTTTACCTGATAAAATTGACTCAGAAAGTCGCTTCCTCAGCCCATATTGAGTTTCATGCCCGTATAATTCTTCAGAAATACATCCAGCGCAGCCTGATCAAAATTTCAAACGAAATTATTGAAGACGCCTATAACGACAGTACGGATGTATTCGATTTATTGGACAACGCCGAAGCCAGATTATATGAAGTAACCCAGGGGAACCTGAAACGATCTGCCGAAACCGCACAGAACCTGGTCATAATGGCCAAAAAGAAGATCGAGGAAATCTCAAACAAAGAAGGGTTAAGCGGAATACCCTCAGGTTTTGACAAGGTAGACCGGCTTACTTCGGGATGGCAACCAAGTGACCTGGTCATTATTGCGGCCCGACCGGGTATGGGTAAAACCGCGCTTACATTATCCATGGCCCGAAACATGGCCGTAAATTCGAATATTCCAGTGGCCTTCTTTTCCCTGGAAATGTCATCTGTGCAATTGATTACGAGGCTAATCTCTTCCGAAACCGGACTTACTTCAGAAAAGCTCCGAACGGGCCGGTTGGAGAAGCACGAATGGGAGCAGCTTAATGTCAAGGTAAAAACCCTGGAAAAGGCACCCTTGTTTATTGATGATACCCCCTCACTTTCCATATTTGACCTCAGGGCCAAGGCCAGGCGACTAGTCTCACAACATAAAATCAGGCTCATCATTCTGGATTACCTGCAGCTGATGACCGCCGGAGGAAGCCAGAAAGGCGGGAACAGGGAACAGGAGATCTCAACCATTTCACGTAACCTGAAAGCCCTTGCCAAAGAACTTGACGTGCCTGTTATTGCCCTGTCTCAGTTATCGCGAGCGGTAGAAACCCGTGGAGGTAGTAAGCGACCTATTTTATCAGACCTAAGAGAGTCCGGTGCCATTGAACAGGATGCAGATATTGTCTCCTTTATTTATCGACCGGAATACTATAAAATTGATGAGTGGGACGATGAAGAACGAACTCCAACCCAGGGTCAGGCAGAATTCATTGTCGCAAAACATCGTAATGGCGGCCTGGATAATATTAGGTTAAAGTTCATTGCCCAACTGGGTAAATTTGATAACTTGGATGACTTTGATTCCCCCTTCGAGTTCCAATCCAAGATGAATGTCGATGGGGAGAATCCCTTTGTCGCGAAAAGTTTCCCCTCTACGGATGAGGCTTTTGGAAGTGCGATGAATGATGATCTCGACCCGGATGATAACGAAGTACCCTTTTAATTCAACCCAAAAACTTCCTGCGGGAGGCAATCCTGCTGTACTGCGCAAAATTTTATTTTGCCTGCTGCTAGTATGCTCGATTCACCTAAGTGCATCGGTTATCCTTATTCCGATGGATGCAGAAAGCCAGGAAAATCACCTGAAGGCTTATGGAATTACGTATTGGGTGCTGAATCAACAACAAAAAGTACAATGGTTGCTCAACTATCGGGGAGGCTCTTTTCTGTTGCCAGATGGGGAACGGATTCGAAGGGAATGTCAGATACGGGGTGTATCATTTGAGATCTTAACAGACAACCAGGCCCAGTCTATTCTCGATGCGATTAACAGCCCTTCTCAGAATCAGGAAGCGGTAATTCTGGAGAAGGCGCCGAAGATTGCGGTTTATTCTCCAAAAGATAAGCAACCCTGGGACGATGCTGTTACCATGGTGCTGACCTATGCGGAAATCCCATATGTAACCGTCTATGATGAGGAAGTACTGGACAACAAACTGGTATTGTATGACTGGCTCCATCTGCACCACGAGGATTTTACCGGGCAATACGGTAAATTCTACAGTGCCTATCGGGCAACTCCCTGGTATATAGAGGGTAAGAAAAATGCAGAGGCTTTGGCTACCAAGCTGGGTTTTAGTAAGGTTTCAGATGAAAAACTGGCTGTTGCCATCAACATAAGGAACTACGTAATTGGGGGCGGGTTTATGTTTGCGATGTGTTCAGCCACGGATAGTTTTGATATCGCATTGGCCGCAGAGGATGTGGATATCTGTGAACCCATGTTCGACGGAGACCCTTCAGACGCCAATTACCAGGCAGGCCTGGATTTTAGCAGGACTTTAGCTTTTACCAATTTTACGCTTGAAAGAAGTCCATTGCGATATGAGTTTTCCTCCATCGATATGACCAGGAAACGGGATAATGTAGCCGCTGAATCAGATTATTTTTCTTTAATGGAATTCTCGGCCAAATGGGATCCGGTACCCACCATGCTCACACAGAACCACACGGCTTTGGTAAAAGGTTTTATGGGTCAGACCACGGCATTTAACCCGGATGAGATAAAGCCTGCTGTAATGATCCTTGGAGAGAACAAGATTAATGGTGAGGCACGGTATATCCATGGGATTAAGGGCAAGGGATTTTTTACTTTTTATGGAGGGCATGACCCTGAGGATTACCAGCATCGGGTAGGGGACCCCAAGACCGAACTGGAATTACATCCCAATTCTCCGGGCTATCGTCTAATACTCAATAACGTGCTCTTCCCTGCCGCACGAAAAAAGAAGCAAAAAACCTAAAACTTAGTTTAGCTGGGCCAGCAGCTGTTCCAGAATCCGTTCCACACCCATTTCGGTGTTGCTTAATGTAGTATACCTGGCAGTCCGTAAAACATTGGGGTGGGCATTAGCCATTGCAAAACTGTAGGCCGACTTTTCCAGCATTTCCAGGTCGTTATTATAATCTCCAAAAACCATAGTTTCCTCCCTGGAAATCCGGTAGTTATCCTGGATCTGTGTCAGGGCGAATCCCTTGTTCGCATCATTGTGGGAGAGATCGAGCCAATTTTCCCCGGAGACCTTTACCATTAACTCGGCTTCGAATTTTTTTAATTGCGGATAGAGGTGTTTTTCTGAGCCTTCAAAGTGAAAGACGGCAATTTTGATCACTTCACCTTCATAAGTCTTTAAATCGTGCAGCAATTCGAATCGGGTGTAGTATTCTTTCAGTTTATTTACAAATTTAACCTGGTTCTTCAGTATATAAGCGTTGTTTCTACTGCACAAAACAGGTTTTGATCCTTCCACACGTTCTACAACCCTGAGAATCTTGTTTATAACGGTGGGATCCAGCGGAATATGCAGTATCTCCGTTCCCCGGTCTGTAACTATTCCGCCGTTTTCAGCAATAATGATGATCTCATCTTGTATTGGGGCCAGTTTTTCAGCAATGCTATTATGTTGTCGACCACTGGCAGCAGCAAAGCGGATCCCCTTCTCTTTTAACCTGTGGTAGAGTTCAAAAAAATACGGACTTACTTCATGCTTAGGATTCAGCAGGGTGCCATCCATATCGGTCACAACAAGTTTTATTTTTGATAAGTCCATTCTGCTTTTCCCAATTTGCTGACAAAGGTATTTTTTATGTTTAAATTACGGATAGCTAAATGTGAATAATACTGGAAAAAGTAAATTATGAAAGTCTTTCAGAAAGAATATCGACTTAAACCCTATTCAAGGGGTTTCCATCTGATTACAGAACAAATTCGATCTCAGATCCATGAAATTCGGCAGATCCAACAGGGATTTCTGCAAGTCTTTATAAAACATACTTCGGCAAGTTTGTGCCTGAACGAAAATGCGGATCCTACGGTAAGGCAGGATTTTGAAAGTCATTTCAATGTACTCGTCCCCGAGGATGCGCCCTACTATGTGCATACCTATGAAGGTCCGGACGATATGCCTGCCCATATTAAAAGTGCTCTTTTAGGTGCACAGGTACAGATTCCCATTACGAATGGCCGGCTAAATCTGGGAACCTGGCAGGGAATCTATCTGTGTGAGCACAGGGACCGTGCAAATGGAAGGAAACTGGTGCTTACCGTCTGGGGGATATAACACTTTCAAATACCCTTCTGCTATTGCTTTGATGGCAAAGTGATTGAAATTATCCCCTTGATGTACTTCAAATGCAATAATTATTTTATTTCTAATTGAAATTCAGTACTTTATGAGCTATTAACAACCAAAAATCAACTGAAATGAAGACAATTATCAAATTATTATTGCCCGTACTTCTGCTACCCCTAGTCCTTTTCTCCCAAAAACCCGAATCCCAGTATATTGAATGGAGGGGAGAAGACGATGTCGCCAATGAAATGGTTTGGCGGGGGATAGACCACCTTATGAACATTGAACGCGAAAAAGCGTATACATTTTTTGAAGCAGCTGTGGCAAAGGATCCCAGTTTGTTTGCCCCTCACGTAGCGTTAGCGAACCTTTCCTGGGGAGATAAAAGACAACATCATATAGCGGAAGCCAAAAAGTTGGTTGAAGGGAAAAACGAAGTATCCAGGCTGTATGTGTCAATATTGGATATCGATCGTCAGGCCGCGGATGCCCCAGACCAATGGCGGGCGATATGGCAGAAGATGTATGAGCTTGCCTATGATGGGGCTTTTGTAAATTATAATTACGCCAGGTCTCGTAAAGATGTTAAGGAGCGGATTATGGAGTTGGAAAAACTTGCCGAGAAACTTGAGAAGGCAGACCAGAATAGTGGTCATGTACATAATATTCTGGGGTATACCTATTATGCTGAGGGAGACAAAGCAAAGGCCAAAGCGCATTTGGATAAATACATGGAGCTGCGACCTGACGGCTATAATTCATATGATTCGATGGCCGAGTACTATATGAATGAAGGCGATATGGAAAATGCCCTGGCTCACTACCAAAAGGCTAGAATGATGTATCCAGGCTCCACGAGTGCTGCGGATAAAATCAAGGAGATTAAAGAAAAGATGCCGGCTAAGGAACAATAGTATTAAGGAGTTACCTAAAGTTAGAATAGCCCTTAAAAAGAAAAATCCCGCTTTCAAGCGGGATTTTTAATTGCGAGATATTTTTTCGTTTATTTTACCTTTTCTACCACCGCCTTAAAAGCATCGGGGTGATTCATGGCCAGGTCGGCAAGAACTTTCCTGTTCAAACTGATGTTGTTGGCTTTCAACTTACCCATAAACTGGGAGTACGACATCCCGTGCATTCTGGCTCCTGCATTGATACGCGTGATCCAAAGGGCACGGAAGCTCCTCTTTTTATTTCTGCGGTCGCGATACGCATATAACATGGCCTTTTCCACGGCGTTTTTCGCAACGGTCCAAACATTCTTTCTGCGGCCAAAATATCCTTTGGCCTGTTTCATTACTTTTTTTCTACGAGCCCTTGAGGCTACTGAATTTACTGATCTTGGCATTTTTTTGTGTTTTTTGTAGCAGGCGGTTGATCTTCTTTACGTTTATCAACACTTCGGGAGCCTGACTCCATGGTTAATACTACCTTTTTTATTTCAGACGCAATTGTTGTCTGATGTTATCCTCGTCGGCTTTGTTCACCAATGTAGCATGCGTTAGCTTCAGCTTGCGCTTCTTGCTCTTCTTGGTCAGGATATGACTTTTAAAGGCATGCTTTCTTTTGATCTTCCCGGTGCCGGTAAGGCGAAAACGCTTTTTAGCACTGGATTTTGTTTTCATTTTAGGCATTGTACTCCTCTTTATCTATTAAATCTCGCTTTCTTATTTATTTTTTTGTCTTGGGAGCAATGAACATGATCATTCGCTTACCCTCAAGTTTTGGCATTTGTTCAACCTTTCCTAAATCCTCCAGGTCCTGTGCCAATCGAAGCAGTAATATCTCACCCTGCTCTTTATATACTATAGAACGTCCTTTGAAAAAAACATAAGCCTTTAGTTTAGCCCCATCACTTAGGAACTTTTCGGCGTGTTTCTTTTTAAACTCATAGTCATGGTCATCCGTATTGGGACCAAACCTGATTTCTTTAACCACAACCTTACTTGCCTTGGCCTTCATGGCCTTTTCCCGCTTCTTTTGCTCGTAGAGAAACTTTTTGTAATCGATTATCTTACATACCGGCGGATCAGCTTTCGGTGAAATCTCAACAAGATCTAACCCAAGTTCTTCAGCCTTTACTCTGGCCTGACCAATTGGATAAATCCCGATTTCCACATTATCTCCAACAAGGCGAACCTCATTCGCGGTAATCTCCTGGTTGATCTTATGAGGGTTTTTAATTTCCCTGCGTTGTCGTGGTCTAAATCTTCTGCGTATTGCTATGACTAATATTTTTTAATTAAACGTTTGTCTCAAACGGCTTTAAAGTACTATTTATTTCCTCTTCTATCAAATTTACAAAAGCTTCGATCTCAATACTTCCATGGTCTTCGCCTCCATGTCGTCTTACCGAAACTGTGCCTTCTTCCTGTTCTTTGTCCCCTACAATAAGCATGAATGGGATCTTGTTCATTTCGGCTTCCCGTATCTTTTTACCTACGGTTTCGTTCCTGTTATCAAGGAGCGCGCGAATTTCGTGATTTTCCAGGGAATTTAAAACTTTTTCAGCATATTTTTCGTGTTTCTCGCTGACAGGCAGTACAATAGCCTGATCCGGGATCAACCAAAGCGGAAAGTTCCCTCCTGTATGTTCCAATAACAGCGCGACAAATCGTTCTATGCTGCCAAAAGGGGCACGGTGAATCATTACGGGCCGGTGAAGCTCATTGTCACTCCCTTTATACGTAAGATCAAAGCGTTCCGGAAGGTTGTAGTCCACCTGAATGGTCCCCAGTTGCCAATTTCTGCCCAGGGCATCCTTTACCATAAAATCCAGTTTAGGGCCATAAAAAGCCGCTTCCCCTTCTACAATTTCAAAGTTGAGCCCTTTTTCCTCTGCCGCATTGATAATCGCCTGCTCCGCCTTTTCCCAGTTCGCTGCCTGGCCGATATATTTTTCAGGTTTTTCAGGATCACGAACCGAAACCTGGGCTGTAAAATTGTTTAGACCCAGAGAAGTCAAAACGTACAATGACAGATCAATCACATTTTTGAACTCCTGGTTCAATTGTTCGGCCATACAGAATATATGCGCATCATCCTGGGTAAAACCCCGAACCCGCGTTAAACCGTGCAATTCGCCACTTTGCTCATAACGGTAAACGGTTCCAAATTCTGCATATCGCTTTGGTAATTCCCGGTAGCTAAAAGGTTTCGCATTGTAAATTTCACAATGATGCGGACAATTCATGGGTTTTAACAGGAATTCCTCATCCTCCTTTGGCGTATGTATGGGTTGAAAACTGTCTTCCCCGTATTTGGCATAATGCCCGGAGGTGACATACAGTTCTTTCTGACCGATATGCGGTGAAACCACCATCTCATAACCTGCTTTTTTCTGAGCCTTTTTCAAGAATTGTTCCAGGCGTTCCCTGAGGGCAGCCCCTTTGGGTAACCATAAAGGCAGGCCCTGGCCTACTTTCTGTGAGAAGGTAAATAAATCGAGCTCTTTCCCAAGTTTCCTGTGATCCCTCTTTTTGGCCTCTTCAATTAATGCCAGATACTCGGTAAGCTCTTTCTGTTTTGGAAATGAAATGCCATATACGCGTGTAAGTTGGGGGTTGTTTTCATCTCCCCGCCAGTATGCGCCGGCTACATTGAGCACTTTGAAAGCTTTTATCAACCCTGTATTGGGAATGTGGCCGCCACGGCACAAATCGGTGAAGGTATCGTGGTCGCAGAAGGTTATATCGCCATCCTCCAGGTTTTCAATAAGCTCCAGTTTATATTCGTTGCTTTGAGATTTGTAATACGCAAGGGCGTCCTTTTTGGAGACTTCGCGCATTTTGTAATCGTGTTTTCCCCTGGCGATCTCAAGAGCCCGCTTTTCTATGGCAGGAAAATCCTTTTCGGAAATCGTATGCTCCCCGAAATCCACATCGTAGTAGAAACCGTTTTCAATGGCCGGGCCAATGGTCAGTTTGATACCGGGATATAATTGTTCCAGGGCCTGTGCAAGCACGTGAGAAGAAGAATGCCAGAACGCTTTTTTCCCCTCCTTATCCCTCCAGGTAAACAGGGTAAGCTTGCCATCCTCATTCAGTGGAGTGACCGTTTCGATGATGTTATCATTGAACTTGGCAGAAACTACGTTACGGGCCAGGCCTTCGCTTATGGAGCGGGCCACATCCATTGGGGTGCTTTCCCGGGAAAATTCCTTAACGGTACCGTCTGGAAGGGTAATCTGAATCATAGGCAAGAAATCTCAAATAAGACAGCAAAGATACAGCCTTGCCTCCACCAAGGCAATAGTTTACCCCTCCAATTCAAGGAGTTTGGTGTTTCATACTTATTTTGAATTTCCAAAAAGGGCGTTCATAAAAACCTTGATACTGTAAAAGCCCATGCCAACTGCCGCTATAGCCAAAAGCAATCCGATGATCAGCACAGGTATGTAGAACGGATGATCCTGATTTTTGAATGCCTGATACAGGACAACCGGAGCCAAAAACATAAGCCCCAGGGTATACATAAGGTATTTGATGCCTTTAAGAAGTAGTTGTTTGTCTGTCCGCATGGCTCTATTTGGTTCGACTGTAAAAGTAGAAAATATAGGCTACATTTGGTTAAATCAAAGTTAACGATGCAGCTGCTACTGGCCCCGGATAAATTTAAAGGATCCCTGACGGCCCGAGAGGTTATTGAAGCGCTTTCACTTGGGATCTCAAGTGTTTTCCCTGACGCCCAATTTTATGAGGTCCAGGCTTCTGATGGAGGCGACGGATTTCTGGAGGCCGTGGCGCATTATTGTCGAACGGAGCAGGTGGATGTTCTGGCTGAAGATCCGCTGGGCAGGCCACTACATGCTCCTATGAGGATCAATCGTGAACGCGGAGAGGCCTATATCGAAATGGCACAGACTTCCGGCCTGGTTTTACTGGATGAGGACGAACGCAGTGCAGCAAAGACTTCCAGCAGGGGTACAGGCATTCAGATAAGGGAAGCATTGAAGTTGGGACTCAACAAAATTTACATTGGACTGGGGGGTAGTGCCACAAATGATGGGGGAACCGGTATTGCGGATGCATTGGGGATTCAATTTCTGGATAAGGCCGGAAATCGTCTCCACCCGTCAGGTGAGAATCTCCAACATATAAAAACCATAGATACCCGGCAAAAGCCTCCCGAGATTGACACGGCCAAATTTTTTGCTGTAAATGATGTGAACAATCCACTGTTCGGGCCAAATGGGGCGGCCCGGGTATATGCCCGTCAAAAAGGAGCATCCACCTCAGAAGTTGAAATGCTCGATAAAGGTTTGAAGCATTTAGACACGGTGGTTCGGCAACAACTGGGCATAATTTACGCTGAAAAGGCTGGCTCAGGCGCCGCCGGTGGTGCGGCCTATGGCTTAAAAAGTTTTCTTGGAGCCCGCTTTATCAGCGGTACCCATTTCGTTTTGGATTTAGCCCGAATACCGGATCTTTTGGCTGAACATAAAATTGACTTTATCCTGACGGGAGAAGGAAAAATTGATGCACAGACCCTCAGTGGAAAGTGGATCAATGGTATCACTGAACTTGGTAGTCTTCATAACATCCCTGTTATTGCCGTTTGCGGGCTGTCGGAGGTATCAACGGAAGTAAGTAAGAAATTTGGCTTGCAACACCTTATTGAAGTAGGAGACAAATCCCAATCCTTAGCCTACAACATGGAAAATGCAGCTGAACTGGTAAAAGAGGCAATTGCCAACTACTTTGCAGATCTGAGAACCTGAGCTGGGCATTAGGTTATACCCTCAGTTATTGAATTACAAGGGTTTCCCTGAACTCCTGTACGATAGCAAAATATCCCAGGGGATAGCTATCGGGTCTGTCCGTATTATCCAATACGTCAATATTGTCAAGACCGGTAATATCAAAAACATTCCCGCGTACCGTGGCCCTAGGAGTTTCAAAGAATCCGAAACTTTGTTCGGTCTGCTCAATGATCAGGTCCATATAATTGAAGAATTGCTGATCGGCCCCCATAATGCTGATCTCAATTTCCCTTCCCGCTTCAAATTCCTGGTCATAGAAATAGGAAAACTGGAACTGCTGCCCCTGGTAGAATTCGTCTTCGGTGGCCAGGAACTCATCAAAATCAAAATCAAAAATATAGTAATTATCCGCATTGGGATCGTCGGTAAAGGTCACCAGTACTTCCGTTTCATCCCCTTCAAAGAGGGTTCCGGTACCCTGTTCAAGATTATCGATCGGCGATGTCGGGACATATTTGGTCTGGGCAATATAGCGCCTGCCTTCATGCCTGATAATCAGGCTAAATGTCCAATCCCTTGCTAGAAGTGTGGATACTGTAAGACGCTGATCTTCATCAAAGGTGGGATCAGGCACATAAATCCCTGATCCGGGATCTACCTCTGCCAGGCTTGAGGATCCTGTGGTATAGGTTACACCGTCAATAACTTCTTCATAAAAGAGGATGATGCTCTCCAGTGAAGTAACGGGGATCTCTTCAAAAAAACTATTGGTTTCGGCCACCTTAATGGCCAGGGGAACATAGGTTTGGGTAGTATCTACCCGAATCAGTCCATCAACAATAAGGCGTGTATCTCCGGAAGGTACATCAACTTCAATTACATCCTCGCAGCCGGTCAAAAGACCTATTCCTATCGCTAAAAAAATGATCAGTTTCTTCATCTAGAATTTAAAATTATAGGTTATGGCGGGAACAATTCCAAAAATAGAAGTTCGCACGGCTTCATTTACACCCGTATCCTGGTTACGTCTGAAATTTATGGATGCAGCGTTGCGCCGGCTGTACACATTATAAACACTAAAAACCCATTCGGTCTGCCATTTCCTGCCCACATTCTTTCTTGGAGTGAGGGTAGCAGAAATATCCATTCGGTGATAATCGGGGAGCCTTTCTTTATTCCTGAGGCCGTAGTAAGGAATGGTAATCCCCTGAAATTCGAATTGTCCGATGGGGTAATTGGTAGGCTGCCCGGTTTGATATATAAAGTTGGTATTAAACCGCCATTTCTTGTTCAGCTCATAATTGCCATAAATAGCGATATCGTGGGTCTTATCAAAAGGGGTGCTATACCATTGCCCCTGATTAATACCGGTTTCCTGATTAGTGCGACCATTGTCAAATGCAGGTTCCCTTCCCGGAGTACGCTGTTCAGAACGCGATAGGGTGTAGGAAATCCAACCGTTAAATCGCCCCTCATTCTTACGAAACAGGACCTCCCAGCCGTATGCTCGTGCTTCACCGTTCAGGATCACCTGTTCAATAGCATTGTTAGCAATAAGGTTAGCCCCGTCTATATAGTCAATCCGGTTTTGGATATCCTTGTAATAGACCTCTGTTTCAAAAGTGTAGTCACCTCCCCTTATGTTTCTAAAATATCCCAGGGCAAACTGGTCCAGTAACTGTGGTTTTACAAAAGGTCCGCTTGGGGTCCAGACATCCAGGGGGGTAGGTGAGCTGGTATTCGATAAAAGATGCAGATATTGGGCAATCCGGGTATAGCTGGCTTTTACAGAACTGGCCTCGCTGAGGGTATAGGAAAGGGCAATCCTGGGTTCGAGATTGACAAAGTCTGCCAGATTGGCCCCGCGACCAGGATTAATAACCTCAATAGGCTCAGCTTCCTGATAGATGAGGGCAAAGGGATCATAAACTACCGGATTATCATTCAGGTACACATTAAGCTCATCTTGTCCAAGGCGAAGGAAGTGGCTTAACCGTAAACCATACTGAAGACTGAGATCTTCAGAAAGGTTGTGTTCCACATCTACATAAGCCGCAAATTCGTTGGCGTACTTTTCTATCAGCTGCTCTTCTACAATCCCGGAATCGGGACTATTGGGAACGATCTTTCCCGGGTTAAAACGGTAATAGATGTTATTCAGGCCATAATTGATCTGAAGGTTATCGCTGAGGTAATGCTTCAGGTCGTATTTAATGTTAAAGTTCTGAATCCCGGAATCCCATTCAAAGCCTACAAAATCGAGTTCCAGCCCGTAAAAGTAATCCGAATAAATCAGGGAAAGGTTGGAGAACAATTTATCGGAAAACAAATGGTTCCAGCGGAAATTGATAACCGCATTCCCATAGACATTGATAAAGTTATCACTGATGCTAAAGAGGTCACGACCAAAATATCCCGATAAATAGATATTATTGCGGTCATTGATCCGATAGTTGAGTTTGGTATTCAGGTCGTAGAAATACGCCTTGTTGTCAATATCAAAAAGGGGTAGAAAGAGATGGGCATACGAAGCACGGCCTCCGATGAGGAATGCCGCTTTGTCCTTAACAATGGGACCCTGGGCGAGAATTCTGCTGGCTACTGCACCTATACCTCCATTTAATTTGAACTCCTTGCTGTTTCCCTCTTTTTGGAAGATCTCGAGGACTGAGGAAACACGGCCCCCATAACGAGATGGAATACCCCCCTTAAATAACTTTACGTCCTTAATGGCGTCCGGATTAAAAACCGAGAAAAAACCAAATAAGTGGGAGGAATTAAAGATGGTGGCTTCATCTAACAATATCAGGTTTTGATCGGCTGCACCACCCCTGACATTGAATCCGGAAGAACTTTCACCGGCATTGGTGACCCCGGGCAACAGGAGAATGGATTTAATCACATCAGCTTCGCCCAATACCACCGGAATTTGACGTATGGTCTGCACAGACAAGGTGTTAACACTCATTTGGGGTTTGCGGATGTTGATTCTTTCCACATCTTCTGTAACGGTTACCTCTTCCAGTTGTTCAGCCTGCTCTGCCAACTGAAAGTTAAGCTGTTGATCGCGGTCAAAATTAATGCTTTGCACCACATCCTTAAATCCGAGGTAGGATATTCGAATCTCATAACTTCCTTCGGGTAGGGTAAGGGAATAAAAACCGTATTCATTGGTGGTTACCCCAGCACGCAGTTCCGGAACCACAAGGCTAACACCGATAAGGGTTTCATTGCTTGCAGCTTCCGTAATGGTGCCGCTAAGGGTATATTTTTTTTGTGCTGATAAGAGGGTAGTGGTGAGCAACAATAGAGACAGTAATCCCTGCCTTATTCTTGAGTCCATTTAGTTGATTTTGGCTAAAATTAGGGATATTAGCCTAACCTGCATTCAAATTAACACTTCTTTAAACCAGAAAAAGAATTCAAGGTATTACAGCTGATCCAGAATCTGATTCAGAAGCGAACTTGGGCGCATGGCTTCTGCCCTTTTGGTTTGATCAGGCAGGTAGTAACCACCAATATCCTGGGGTTTACCCTGGGCTTGCAGCAGTTCATTCAGTATTTCTTCTCTACGCGATTCTAACTGTGCATATACTCCTGCAAAAAGTGATTTCAGTTCCGGATCTGCCGATTGGTTGGCCAGGGCCTGAGCCCAGTAATAAGCCAGGTAGAAATGGCTGCCGCGGGTATCCAGCTCTCCAACTTTCCGGGAAGGAGAACGATCCTCCTGTAGAAATATTTCCGTTGCCTCATCCAGGGCGTTGGCTAATACTTGGGCCTTTGGATTTTGATATTTTTCTCCGTAAAAATCCAGGGAAACAGCCAGAGCCAGGAATTCTCCCAGAGAATCCCATCTCAGGTGTCCTTCTTCCAGGAACTGCTCTACATGTTTGGGTGCGGAACCACCTGCTCCGGTTTCAAACAAGCCTCCTCCGTTCATCAAAGGCACAATGGACAACATCTTTGCACTGGTACCAACTTCAAGAATTGGGAACAAGTCAGTTAAATAATCGCGCAGGACGTTCCCGGAAACAGAGATCGTATCCTTTCCTTCCTTAAGTCTTTTCAGTGTTTTTCTGGTAGCTTCCACCGGACTGCAGATATCAATGTCCAGGCCTGTGGTATCCTGGTCATTAAGATAAACCGCAACTTTTTTGATCAGTTCGGCATCATGTGCCCGCTGCGCATCAAGCCAGAAAATGGCTGGTGTCTCAGATGCACGGGCCCGCTTAACGGCTAGTTTGACCCAATCCCGGATAGGAGCATCTTTTACCTGGCACATCCGCCAGATGTCTCCTTCTTCAACCGGGTGTTCTATAAGTACTTTATCGGTATTGGCGTCAACTACGCACACAACCCCGGCGTTTTCTATTTCAAAGGTTTTATCGTGTGAACCATATTCCTCCGCTTTTTGCGCCATAAGCCCAACATTGGGTACTGTTCCCATGGTGGTTGGATCAAATGCCCCGTTTTCTTTACAAAAATCTATAGTTGTCTGGTAAATTCCCGCATAGCTGCTGTCTGGAATCACAGCTTTGGTATCCTGTGCCTTACCATCCGCATTCCACATTTGCCCGGAATTTCTAATCATTGCTGGCATAGAAGCATCGATAATCACATCGCTGGGTACATGGAGATTGGTAATTCCTTTATCTGAGTTTACCATGGCCAGGTCAGGACCCTCCTCAATGGCAGTTTGAATAGCTGATTCTATTTCCTGTCTTTGGGATGCTGGTAACTCTTGTAATTTGTCATAAAGCACTTCCAGTCCGTCCCTGGAACTGATACCCAGAGATTCAAAGGTGTCTTTATATTGTTCGAATACAGATGCAAAGTAAGTCTCCATGACATGGCCAAAAATAATGGGGTCAGAAACCTTCATCATGGTGGCCTTGAGGTGTATGGAAAAGAGGGTGCCTTCTTCTTTGGCTTTGCTTATTTCTGATTTCAAAAAAGCGAGCAAAGCCTTTTTGCTCATTACCGTGGCATCGATTATTTCTCCCTGTTGAAGGGCAATACCTGCTTTTAGCGTCTTGTTCTCTCCGGAAGAACCTGTCCAACGGATATCGACTGTTGTGGCTTCCGGGAGGGTTAATGAAATTTCGTTTGCTCTAAAGTCTCCCGTTGCCAGGGTAGCCACATGTGATTTAGAATCAGGAGACCAGGAACCCATGCTGTGTGGGTTTTTCTTCGCGTAATTCTTGATAGGTTTTGGTGCTCGCCGGTCAGAATTTCCTTCCCTTAAAACCGGGTTAACAGCACTTCCCTTTATCTTATCATAGCGCGATTTTATTTCTTTCTGGGCTTCATTTTCCGGTTCATCCGGATAATCTGGTAGTGCATACCCCTTCTCCTGCAACTCCGTAATAGCTTCCTTCAATTGAGGTATGGATGCACTGATGTTCGGCAATTTGATAATATTGGCATCCGGTGATTTGGCCAGCGAACCCAAAACTTCCAGATCATTGGATATTCTCTGGTTTTCTTCCAGGAAATCTGGGAAGCTGGCCAATATGCGGCCTGCAAGTGAAATGTCTCGGGTTTCTATAGCTATTCCGGCTGTTTTGGAATACGCTTTTATAATGGGGAGTAAAGATTGTGTTGCGAGTGCTGGTGCCTCGTCTGTTTGAGTATAAACTATTTTAGGCATTAGGTCGTATGCATTTTCGAGGAGCAAATATACAACTTTATGTGTGTCTCTTGATAGTGAATTTTGATAAGAAAATTTGATTGATAGTGGCAGGGGAAAGTACAAAATGATAAAAGCCATATCATTGTACGGGTACATTGATATGGCTTTCTAGAATTAGCTCGCAAATTGTGTTGTACCGAAGTACTCCACCGCAACCATTGATCGCTTTGCCAGCTAAATCAACGTTTGAAACATCTTTTGTCCTTAATTGTTAAACCAAGCAACGTCAAATGCCTCTCCTTGTCGCTTTAACGCGATTGGTTTGGCGCCTTGCCGAGGCAACTCGCTTTACGTCTCGCATCCACGAAATACACTGGGAACTACAGCTCCCTGCGCGTTCGCTCACTTTATTCCTCCGGTTTGAGGACGAATCCTCCCACCTTTGTGCAAAAGCTAAACAACAATATAAAGAACGTCAACTTCATAGTAGCTCTTCCAATCTACCCTGGACAGGTATCTCTTTCGAACTACATGGTAAATATATAGGATTCACCCCCGAAATTCAAAAAATATAAGCAATTTAAAATCAACAACTTATAAACGATACTTATTAACAATTGTTCATAATCTACCAAGGTCATAGTAGCGGATTAATTGTGCTTTCTTATTTTCACAATTTAACGGATAACCAAAACAAAACGGCACCCATAGGTGCCGCTTATTCTTTTTGTTTAACCTCTCAACTAAGGTTTGGAGGTCCCGCTATCCGGTTTCACCCTTCTAAGTTGTCTTTGAATCTTTTTGATTGCATTTTCAATAGACTTTTCGGGCTCGATGATATTGTAATCACCCCAGAAATCGGGATCTGAAAATCCTATGGCCTCATCTGTGAGAATCATTGATGTTTTTAGTCTGTCCCTGGACTTAGGGATCTGACCTCCCACATTTTTTTCCCAATCGGTGACCGCCATTTCACAGGTCATGCTATATATAGAATTAAATAGCTTTTTATCCCAGTTGATTTTGAATTCGAGAATGGCATTACTATAACTGTAATACCAGCGACCGTCTTTCTCCCGATAATCAACCCTGTAGGCCACCTGGGTTGGATATACCCGGGCATTCCTTGGTTTTTTACGCACAAACATTCGACTGGCCATCGTAGGACTGGTGATATTCAGGGAATAGATGGCGCTTGTTAATATTTTTTTATCGGCTTCAATATACAGTTTGCCCTGGTACATAGGCTCCAGAATATTACCGCGTTGTTTAAAATTTATCACATAAATCAATTTATCATTAATGGTCGTGGAACGATCAAAACTGAAGACATAATCATCAATACTTTCCGGAGTAAATATAAAATCGGGGTATTTCATGATATCCACAAAGAGGGCGTTAAATGGTCCACCCTGTAATTTCAAGGCTAAAGTATCAAGCTTGCTGTAATCTGTGCTCTTTCTTGCTTTATACAGTTTTACTGCATCCTGCCTTGAAGAGGTATAAGGCGCTTTGTAAATATTCACAACAGCCTCAGATAAAGATACATTTCGCCTTCTTTTCTTTATGGTTTCCCGATAAAATGCGGTCATCAGTGTGGGATCATCAAAATAATTCTCCCCTTTTCTTCTTATCGTTTCCTTTACGAGCGTAAGCGCATCTCTGGGTGCGCTTATATTCACTTCAGATAGCGCTGTTACTGAAATGTCCAGCGCAATGCGATTATTGTCCTTCTTCAGTTGATTTAATGGGATCATTTTTGTGCTGTAGCCCAAAAAGGTGACCACTACATTGCCCTCCTGCAGGGATTTTGGAATTTTAAGTAAAAATTCACCTTCCGTATTGGTTACCGTACTGATATTTGTCCCTTCCAGGGTCAATGAGGCAAAAACCAGTGGATTTTTGTTCTGGCTGTCTACTATTTCGCCTTTGTATTGATTATACTGGATAGTTTCCTGTTCCGTTATGTCCTGAAAAAAGGCCTGAGCATCCCATATACCCAGACTCAGGCTAAACAAAGCACTCAGGTAAATCCCCAGGGCCTTCTTTACTATAGATACTTGTTGAATTCTCATAACATCATTTTTCTAATAAATTAACTTCAAAAATAAACCCTTTTGAGCTCACAGCTTATGATATTGGTCATAAGCCTATTGGTTTCGTCGAGTTCCCATAAACACACTTACACCTGACGGAAATGGGTTTCCAGCCTGCCTTCTCAGACTAACTACTTGTCCCGTATGCCACACGGCGTCTTCTATGGGTCCATTAATCTGGTTCCAGAAGGGAAAACGGCGGTCACCCTCCTTGCTCCTGAAGATTATCGGATAATCTTCCAGATTCCGGGCATCTGTGAATATTTTACTCGCCTTCTTGAGGTTTTCCAGGGTCAGGCTTCGCTTCTGTTCAAAAGACAGTTTATCCTGGACAACCTGTGAAGGATCGTTAACGCGTTGTTCGGCGCCATTCAGAATTATCCGGGAAAGCCCAAGGATATGGTCCAGGGTTTGATCAATTGAACGGCTATCCGGACCGGGGCTAAACTCCAGATCCTGCTCACCCAAGCCCTCGGTTGCCCAGTAATAACGGAATCCCAAACCATCTATCATCCTGGAAATAACCGTGCCCGGGGTATATACTTCCGGATAATCCGGTATTTTTTCATAAGGCAGCTGGTCTCCGCCTGTTTCCTGTGCAGTCATAAGTGATAGAATAAAAAATAACATTAACGTCAATACATGCTTCATATAAGAGAATTATCTGTAATCGTGCTATACGCCTTCTAAATTTACGGCTTTATTCAACAAATAGTAAGCGATCTTTTCTTTTTGGGAATTACCTGCGAGCCATTATTATACCCGGAAATACCTCAAATTTCCCAATAGTCGGTACTCAAAAAATGTAAAAAAGGGGGAATCACGGTTCATTTATCCCGTGTTTTATCGGTAAACGACCCCTTTTCTCGATAAGCAGATTTGGGGTATGTGAACTTTCGTCGAGGATTTTTTGCACTTAATCCGGGTTTTTGTCAAATACCGAAAAATAAGGGCTCTTCGACGAATTGCAACC
>CAJHYA010000294.1_pt1 | contig 31063 bp, 32 predicted proteins | sample 9198611 | NCBI WGS metagenome assembly CAJHYA01 (sample SAMEA7708353, study PRJEB35096) | sediment metagenome | biome: marine neritic benthic zone biome [ENVO:01000025]; feature: sediment [ENVO:00002007]; material: shallow marine sediment [ENVO:03000034] sea grass bed [ENVO_01000059] ... | reverse complement strand
CTTCCGGAAAATGAGATCCATGAAATCGGCCTTTTGTTTGTGAACTATGAAATCATTCTCAAAGGCTATAAAACGATTTACCTGGGCCAGACCATGCCTTTGGAAAACCTGCAGGATCTCAGGAAATATTACGAGGATGTGTATTTCCTCTCCTATTTTACAGTGGTCCCAACCAAAGACCGACTGCAAGAGTATATCAAAGACTTCAACCAGCAGGTAAACGATGATGGAAAATCCCACCTATGGATCCTGGGAAGGCAAACCCAGCATCTTAAGGCAGAAGATTTACCGCCTCAGATTAAAACCTTCCAATCTGTTGAACAGCTGTCTACTTTCTTGTAAATTCGATAGCGGAAGAACAGCAATATGAGTATGGATATGAAAAAGAAAGTTGCGGTCATAGGTTCAGGCTTTTCAGCCTTGTCAGCCTCCTGCTATCTGGCTAAGCAAGGGTTCGAGGTTTCCATTTTTGAAAAAAACGATACGGTTGGCGGAAGGGCAAGACAGCTGGTAGCAGAAGGGTTTACTTTCGATATTGGCCCCAGCTGGTATTGGATGCCTGATATTTTTGATCGCTTTTTTGCCGACTTTGGCAAAAAAACATCCGACTACTACGATTTAGAGCGTCTGGATCCTGCCTACAAGATTTTCTTTACAGACGAGGAGATTATCATTGGCGATAATATGGATAAAATCTGCAAGGAATTTGAGCGCATAGAAAAAGGAAGCTCTGTTCCTCTTAAGAAGTTCATCTCAAAGGCACAGCGCAACTACGATATTGCCATCAATGAAATCGTTTACCGGCCGGGAAGGTCTCCTTTCGAATTGGTTACCAGGGATACGGTAACCCGGGTAGATCAGTTTTTTAAAAATATAAGTCAGGAAGTTCGTAAAAACTTTAAGAATCCAAAGTTGGTTTCTACACTGGAGTTTCCTGTACTCTTCCTCGGTGCCAAACCCAGCAAAACCCCGGCGTTTTACAGCTTTATGAATTTTGCCGATTTTGGACTTGGTACCTGGCATCCCAAAGGTGGGATGTACAAAATCATAGAGGGCATGCAAAGTCTTGCCCTGGAACTGGGCGTTACCATAAATACCAATGCTGCTGTTGATAAAATCAGGGTGGATGACGGGAAAGCCGTTGGGATAGCCGTAAACGGACAGGATATTGATGCCGACTTTGTGTTGAGTGGCGCAGATTATGTGCATACGGAAAGTCTGCTGGATCCTGAATTCCGGCAATATTCTGCCAGCTATTGGGAAAAAAAGACCTTTGCGCCTTCTTCTTTGTTATTCTATCTTGGATTTGACAAGAAGCTGGATGGTCTGCAGCATCACAACCTCTTTTTTGACACCGATTTTGACCTGCATGCAGAGCAGATTTACGATACCCCTGTTTGGCCCACAAATCCTTTGTTTTATGCAAATTTCCCATCTGTTTCAGATGCATCAATGGCTCCTGAAGGATGCGAAACCGGATTTTTCCTGGTACCAATTGCACCCGGATTGGAAGACACCCCGGAATTGCGGGAACAATATTTTGACCTGGTGATGAGCAGATTCGAGGCGCGAATTGGCCAGCAGGTAAAAAATAATATTATATTTAAAAATACCTTCTGTGTGAACGACTTTAAGGAACAATATAATTCCTACAAAGGGAACGCATACGGAATGGCTAATACCCTTTCCCAGACGGCTTTTCTCCGGCCTGGGTTAAAGAGTAAAAAGGTTGATGCCTTGTATTTTACCGGACAACTCACGGTACCAGGGCCTGGAGTACCGCCCTCGTTGATTTCTGGTAAATTGGTATCCAACCTAATGGAAAAGCTAAATTGACTAACATTGTTATGAAGGCAGTTTTTGATCGTGTTTCTTATGAGTGCAGCAAGACGGTGACCGAGTCTTACAGCACTTCGTTTGCCCTGGCCACGCGAATGCTGTCCCCTTCCATTCGGAACGACATTTACAACATTTATGGATTTGTCCGTTTTGCCGATGAAATTGTGGATACTTTTCATGAATACGATAAGGCCAGCCTGTTTGAGGAATTTGAGAAGGATCTCCACAAAGCCCTGGAACAGCGAATCAGCCTTAACCCTATATTGAACTCTTTTCAACATACGTACCACGAATACGGCATCCCGAAACACCTTTTGGAGGCTTTTATGAAAAGTATGCGTATGGACCTTACCAAGAAAGATTATAGAACCCAGGAAGAATACAAAGAATACATATACGGTTCAGCAGATGTGGTAGGCCTCATGTGCCTTCGTGTTTTTGTAAAGGGGGATGATGAACAATATGAGAACCTTAAGGAATCGGCCATGGCATTGGGTTCTGCCTTACAGAAGGTGAATTTTCTGCGAGATCTTAAAGAAGACCACGAATACCTAAATAGATCCTATTTTCCCGATACCAATCTTCTTGAACTCGACGAGCAGTCGAAAGCTCGTATAGTTAAGGAGATCAAAGAAGACTTTGCCCTGGGATTTGAAGGAATAGTAAAATTGCCTAATGAAGCCAAATTTGGGGTGTATACGGCCTATAAATATTATTACAAACTGTTGCAAAAATTACAGAAAACACCTTCGCTTCAGATCAAAAACGCCCGTATTCGGGTGCCCAATTATCAGAAATTTGGCTTACTTGCCAAATCGTATGTAAATTACAAGCTCAATCTGGTATAATATGAATATAGCCATTTGGATACTCATCTTTATTGCTACTTTTTGGATCATGGAATTTATGGCCTGGTTCACCCATAAATACGTCATGCATGGATTCCTGTGGGTGTTGCATAAGGACCACCATAAGAAGGACCACGACTCCTGGTTTGAGCGCAATGACGCCTTCTTCTTTTATTATGCCGCCATGAGTATGGCTTTTATTATAATTGCATCCAACTCCTGGTTCTGGTATGGATATCCCATAGGATTTGGCATTATGGCCTATGGAGCTGCCTATTTCCTTGTCCATGATATACTTATTCACCAAAGGTTCAAATTCTTCAGAAGAGCCAATAACTGGTACGCTCGTGGGGTACGCAGAGCCCATAAGATCCACCACAAGAACCTGGGCAAAGAGGACGGGGAATGCTTTGGTATGCTTGTCGTTCCATTTAAGTATTTCAAAAGATCCTAACGGATGCCTAAAGCCCATATTATTGGCTCGGGCATAGGCGGACTTGCCACAGCACTCAGACTACGGAGTAAAGGTTATGCCGTTACGGTTTTTGAAGCCAATCCCTACCCGGGTGGAAAACTGCATGCCATAGACCTTGAGGGGTACCGCTTTGATCTGGGTCCTTCCCTGTTTACAATGCCTCATTTTGTTGATGAACTTTTTCGTTTGTTTGACAGGGAACCTGAGGATTATTTCAGGTATCTCAGAAAGGAGGTCCTCTGTGAATATTTTTGGGACGACGATACCCGTTTTACAGCGCGGAAAAATCCGGAAGATTTTGCAAGAGCAGCTGCCGATACCTTCGCCGAAGACCAGGAATCTGTGCTGGGTTATATCCGGAAGAATCAGAAAAAATATGAGCTCACGGCACCGCTGTTCCTGGAAGGATCCTTACACAAGGCATCCACTTACCTTTCTGCCACGACCCTGAAAGCCCTGATGCAGCTGCCGGCACTTGATGTCTTAGGCACGCTAAATAGGGTAAACGAACGAAAATTTTCAAATCCCAAACTGATACAACTTTTCAACCGGTATGCCACCTATAACGGGAGTTCTCCCTACATGACTCCCGGTATTATGTCCATGATTCCCCATCTGGAAATGTTTTACGGTACTTTTTTCCCCGAAGGAGGCATGCATGAAATAGTTATGAGCTTATATCGACTGGCCGTAGATGAAGGAGTTGTATTTCAATTTGAAAGCAAGGTAGATGAGATAATCACCAATGGTAAAAAGGCTCAGGCACTTCGTATAGGCGATACCCTGCATAAAGCCGATCTTTTCGTGTCTAATATGGACATCTTTCCTACCTATAGAAAACTATTACCCGGGCACCCGGCACCAGAGAAGACGTTGGCGCAGGAAAGATCGAGTTCTGCCCTGATTTTTTATTGGGGAATTTCAAAATCGTTTTCAGAACTGGATTTACACAACATCTTTTTCAGTAACCAATACGAGGAAGAATTCGATCACATATTTGGCAAGAAAACCCTTTATCACGATCCCACGGTCTATATAAACATCACCAGTAAAGACTGGCCTTCTGATGCACCTACAGGTTCTGAAAACTGGTTTGTGATGATCAACGCTCCCGGGGATTACGGACAGGATTGGGAGCAACTGAAGTCGGAAGCCCGGAAGAATATTATCAGGAAACTCAACCGCGTCCTGAATACCGATCTGGAACCGTTAATTGAGGTGGAATATGTGCTGGACCCTCCGGGCATCCAGGCCAATACCAGCTCGTACAGGGGTGCCCTTTATGGAGCCGCCAGCAACTCCAGATTCTCCGCATTTTTGAGACATCCGAATTTCAGTCGGAAAATAGCAAACCTATATTTTTGCGGTGGGTCAGTGCATCCCGGAGGTGGTATTCCGTTGTGCTTGCTATCTGCCCGTATTATTTCTGATCTGTTGCCAAATGCCCTAACCCATGAATGAGCCCCGTAAATTTCTGAGTTATTTTTCTGTTTTCCTCCTTTGGCTTTTCAATGTAAGCGCTATTGCCGGTATTTATGTAGGGAATCAAGATTGGTTCATGAGCAAAACCCCTCTTAATATGCTGCTCATCCTGGGATTAATGATTGTAGTCTTTCCGGTGGACAACTGGAAAAAAGGCCTGCTCTTTCTGGGAATAGGAATCGCAAGCGTCTTTGCCGAATGGCTTGGGGTTAATTATGGCTTAATCTTCGGGGAATATGAGTACGGAAGGAATTTCGGACCTAAAATTGACGGGGTTCCTTATTTGATCGGGGTAAACTGGGCTTTCCTTACGTTTGCCACCGGTGCCATCGCAACAAAATGGCTGCGAAACTTTTGGGCACGTATTGGATTGGGCGCATTTTTAATGGTTTTGCTAGATTTCTTCCTGGAAGAAAGTGCCCCGCGTTTTGATTTCTGGTATTGGGATCAGGGGTATCCCCCGCTCCAGAATTTCCTGGGCTGGTTTGTCCTGGCATTGCTGTTCCATATCCTGTTTCAGCGCATGAAACTCAAAGGAAACACCCTGTTTTCACATCACCTTTACGCTTCTCAACTGGTTTTCTTTATCTTCTTTTTCCTCTGGAAGGGTTAGGACTGAAATCCCGGAATGGACACGCCTTCCCAACTTCCTTCTGAGCGGTACGGCTGAAATCTTGCGAATAGCTCTTCCTTATACCATTGCAGGGTATGCGTTAGGGAAATAGCTTGCTTATGTGCCTTAGCTCCATAGGCGAAGGCCTTTAGAGATTCCCTGTCTGTCCATAAACTAAAGGTCGCCATATTGCGAAAAGGCACCTCTCCTATCCCCTTGTTGTATAGAAGGCCTTTATTCTCCAACAATCCTTTTTGTGAATGAGGGACATATTTCCAAAACCTGCGCAGGAATTTGGTCTTTATGGTAGCCCTGGTAATTACAGCCAAATAATCGTTTTCCAGGCTGAGTTTATTGTTTTCAGGAAAAGGATTTTTACCATTCCATTGGCCCTTAACTTTCAAAGTTCTCATATAAAGCGTCCAGTATTCAACAACCTTTTTGCGATAATCAGCCATGAGGGGGCTTTTGGCAAAAAATGTGTCTGCTGCTTTTTCGTTTTCCCATACTTGTACCAGCGCATAAACAGACCAATCAGGCCAGGGATTAAAGCGAGCTTTACCACTACCCATGAGCTTATAGAATTGTAACCCAGCTACATCGGCCAGCCTGGGGTGTGCAAATTGCATCATCCCAAAGGCCCAGATTCTGGACCATATAGTTCCATAACGAAAAAAGGTGATAGTGGTAATGGGTTCCATCTTATTTCAACAGGAGCGAATCTAAAAGGGCTCGTACTTCAGGAGCATTCCAATCAGCGGCCCCGGAATGAGCTACCGCAATTTTTCCGGACTTGTCCAGAATGTAAGTCGTGGGCAATCCGCCATAATACAAACTTTTTGGGGTGAGGCCACGTTCAAAAAACACGGGAAAATCATATGCTTCCTTCTTTAAATAGGAATTTACGCGTTCTTTTTGGTCCCTCGCAATAAAAAGGAAACGGACCTGGTCCTTATAGTCTCCATACAGGGCATTAAGGGAAGGCATCTCAGCCACACAGGGCGGACACCAGCTTGCCCAAAAGTTTAACAGCCTTACTTCCCCGTCATGGGAATTTACCCGGAATGTTTTTCCTTCCATATCGGTTAATTTCCAGTCTTCCAAATCCGGTATTTCTGCGGTCCGGGTAGCAACAGGCTCCGGGTTATGGGAAAGTACGCGATTTACCAGCACCTGAACATGGAATCCGAGAGGAGTAAAGAGGTATAAGGCTAATCCCAGCAGGACCAGTAACCAAATCCAATTTATACGCTTCTTCTTCATGGGGCATTCAGTAGATCCGTTAGTAAATCCCTTACTCCGGCATTGTACCAGTCTGAGATCCCCTGTTCAAAAACAGCGATACGACCTTCCTTGTCAAGTACATAGGAGGCAGGTGGTTCCGGAATTTCCAAAGGAGCTGCTTCCCCAATGATGAGATAGGTGACAGGGAATGTAAAGTCATGCTTCTCGATAAAGGCCTCTGCAGGGGCCTGTTCCTCATCCGTTATGATATAAAAAACCACGCGGTCACCGAATTCCTCATATAGTTTTTGGACCTCTGCCAACTCGGCTTCGCAGGGCAGACGCCATGACGCCCAGAAATTGATAAAAACTACTTTACCCCTGGCCTCCTCAAAGCTGAAGAAATTCCAGTCCTTGTCTTTCAGGGTCCAGCTGTAATCCCTGAGCTGAATCCGATCTTCAACCGCGATAACCTCCGGCCCGAATGCAAACAGGCGATTCAGGAATATTTTCCCATAATGCCCTAAGGGTGTTACAAAAAAGGCCAGCACCAGGGCAAATAAAAGTAAATTCAATGTGGTCTTCCTGTTGAACTTCATGGTCAGAGCAATTCTGCTAAACAAAAAACTCCTGAAAGCATTCAGGAGTTTTTAGGGTTATGTTTACCTAAGCGGCATTTTCCTTTTTGATTACATTCAGCGCCGATCCTTCTCTGAACCATTCAATTTGTGATTCGTTGTAGGAATGGTTGGCTACGATGTTGTCTTTACGGCCATCAGCATGAACTACCTCAATGGTCAAAGGTTTTCCCGGAGAAAATTCTCCAATATCCACAAAGTTGAAGGTATCGTCTTCCTCAATCAGATCATAATCTTTTTCGTTGGCAAAGGTGAGTGCCAGCATCCCTTGTTTTTTAAGGTTGGTTTCATGGATTCTGGCAAAGGATTTGACCAATACGGCAGCTACGCCCAAATGCCTGGGTTGCATAGCGGCATGCTCACGAGAAGAACCCTCTCCATAATTATGATCACCGACCACGATGGTTTTGATACCGGCAGCTTTATAAGCCCTTTGGGTATCCGGTACCCCTCCGTATTCCCCGGTGAGCTGGTTTTTGATAAAATTCGTCTTTTTATTAAAGGCATTGACAGCACCAATCAAGGTATTATTCGCGATATTATCCAGATGACCCCGGTATCTCAGCCAGGGTCCGGCCATGGATATATGGTCTGTAGTACATTTTCCAAAGGCCTTGATCAATAACTTCATTCCGCTAAGGCTCTCAGGCGTTATTGGTACAAAAGGTTCCAGCAATTGCAGCCGTTCGGAATCCGGGGCGACAACTACCTGTACCACACTTCCGTCCTTTTTGGGGGCGATATATCCTGCATCTTCCACTGCAAAACCTTCAGGTGGTAACTCATATCCCCTTGGCTCGTCCAGTTTCACCTCTTCTCCCTCTTCATTGATCAGGGTGTCTGTTATGGGATTAAAGTCCAATCGACCTGCAATTGCGATAGCCGTTACCAATTCCGGTGATCCTACAAATGCGAGGGTATTGGGGTTCCCGTCTGCCCTTTTGGCAAAATTCCTGTTGAACGAGTGGACAATGGTGTTTCGAGGTCCATCAGAAGCTTTATCCCCGTAGCGGTCCCACATCCCGATACACGGTCCGCAGGCATTGGCGAATACAGTGGCTCCTATGTTATTGAAAGTGTCGATAAACCCGTCGCGTTCGATGGTGTACCGAACCTGTTCCGAACCGGGGGTTATGGTAAATTTCGATTTTGTCTTCAGATGTTTATCCGCCACCTGTTGAGCCAGGGAAGCAGCTCTTGAAATATCTTCGTAAGATGAATTGGTACAGGAACCTATAAGTCCGACCTCCACATTCAACGGCCAGTCGTTTTCCTTAGCTGCCTCGCTCATTTTGGAGATAGGCGTTGCCAGATCAGGGGTAAAAGGCCCGTTCAGGTGAGGTTCAAGTTCAGAGAGGTTAATCTCAATTACCTGATCAAAATAGGCGCCTGGATCTGCATACACTTCTTTATCAGCCGTAAGGTATTCTGCCACCTCGTTGGCTGCATCTGCAACATCTGCACGATCGGTTGCTCTGAGGTAACGGTCCATGGATTCATCATACCCAAAGGTTGAAGTGGTTGCTCCAACCTCAGCCCCCATATTACAAATGGTTCCTTTTCCCGTACAGGACATGGATGTGGCTCCTTCACCAAAATATTCGATAATCGCACCGGTGCCTCCCTTTACGGTAAGGATGTCAGCCACCTTAAGGATTACATCTTTGGGCGCTGTCCATCCGGATAGCCTGCCACTGAGCTTTACACCGATTAGTTTTGGAAATTTCAATTCCCAGGGCATTCCTGCCATTACATCAACAGCATCAGCACCTCCAACGCCTATGGCAACCATACCAAGACCTCCCGCATTAACCGTATGGGAATCCGTTCCAATCATCATCCCGCCTGGAAAAGCATAGTTTTCCAAAACCACCTGATGTATAATCCCGGCACCTGGCTTCCAGAATCCGATCCCGTATTTATTCGATACCGATTCCAGGAACTTGAAGACTTCATTACTGGTTTGATTCGCCCTTTTTAAATCAGCATCTGCCCCAACCTTGGCCTGGATCAAATGATCACAATGGACCGTAGTGGGAACAGCAACCTTGGGTTTACCAGCATGCATAAACTGTAACAAGGCCATTTGTGCTGTGGCATCCTGACACGCTACTCGGTCAGGTGCAAAATCCACATAGTCCTTACCTCGGTTAAATGCTTTGCTTGGCACACCTTCCCAAAGGTGGGCATACAAGATCTTTTCTGAAAGGGTTAAAGGTCTGCCTACTATATCGCGGGCCTTATCCACGCGTTCCGCAATATTTGCGTAGACCTTTTTAATCATGTCGATATCAAATGCCATAGAATTAAATTTTCTGTTAGAATGCCCCCAAAAGTACTAAAATAGCAGGGTAAAAAAAAGCGTTATTATCGCTGTGTTTGGGAGGTTTTATCGGGTCATCCAGCTTTCGCTTATTCCCATTTGAGCCTAGTTGTTGAAGCAAAGGAAGTTCTTAGCTGTTTCTTTGCTAGAGCAGTTGGCGGATGATGTTCTCCTCGTCGATTCCTTCTGCATCAGCCTTGTAGTTCTTGATAATTCTATGCCGAAGAATGCTCATGGCAATTTCCTGAACATCTTCAATATCCGGAGAATACTTACCGTTAATCGCTGCATGGGCCTTTGCCCCCAAAATCAGGTATTGAGAGGCCCTGGGACCTGCTCCCCAATCGAGGTATTGCTTAACGACTTCGGGTGCTGTTTCAGCCGCCGGTCGTGTTTTCCCTACCAGTTTAACCGCGTAGTCTACCACATTGTCCGGTACCGGTATCCTTCGCACCAAATGCTGAATTTCCAGGATCTCCTCAGCACTGAATAAGGCATTTACTTCAGGTGTTACATCATTGGTAGTGGCCTTAACCACCTCTATTTCTTCTTCCGGGCTGGGATACCTTAGTTCGATGGCGAACATAAAGCGGTCTAGTTGTGCTTCCGGAAGCGGATAGGTCCCTTCCTGTTCAATAGGATTCTGGGTAGCTAAAACAAAATAGGGCAAAGACAATTCATGTCGCTTACCGGTAATAGTAACCGCACGCTCCTGCATGGCTTCCAAAAGCGCAGCCTGTGTCTTGGGTGGTGTTCTGTTTATTTCATCTGCCAGGATGATGTTGGCAAAAACGGGGCCTTTTACAAATTGAAATTTCCGGTTTTGGTCCAGAATTTCGCTTCCGAGGATGTCACTGGGCATTAAATCCGGAGTAAATTGTATCCGCTTGAAATCAAGACCAAGGGCTCTGGCTATCGTATTTACCATGAGCGTTTTGGCCAATCCGGGTACCCCTATGAGCAAGGAATGACCTCCGGCATAAATGGACAGCAGGATCTGATCTATCACCTCCTCCTGACCTACAATGACCTTGGCGATTTCTTTTTTAAGTTCCTGGTGTTTGTTGACCAGGTTTTCAACTGCGGCTACATCAGACATTTTCTTACTCTTTAACCCAGTTATTGGCGAAATCGCACGATCTGTTTGACGTACTCACGCTGATATAGGTATCTTCTATATGTTCTGCCATCCATTCTTTAATGGCTTCAAACTGCTTTTCCTTTAGGGCCAGGTCCTGAATTTTCAAATAGTCACGCGCAAAATCTGCCCGGTGTTCATCATAGCGATTGGTCACTTTCAGGATTTTGTATTTGGGAGGACCTCCCCGGGGATCAGGCTCCAAAATGGGATTGGATATTTCATTGTCCTTTAGGTTCCGCACCTGATTGTACAAGGTAGGATCCATTTTGGTAAGCTCGAATTTACTGTCGAAGTTTATCGGATTCCTGAGCAGTCCTCCATCAAACTTGGTTTCTTTTTCATCTGAGAAATTCAGGGCGGCGTCAGCAAAGGTATATTTACCCTCTATGACCTGCTGCCTAATACTATCCAGCTCTATCCTGGCTTTATCCACCTCTGCCTGAGGAATTTCGGGCTGTATCAGAATATGGCGCAGATCCAGTTCCTGTCCCCTGATCTTTTCAATATAAATGATGTGGAAACCAAAGGTGGTTTCAAAGGGTTCTGATATTTCTTTTTCCTGGAGGCTGAAAGCCACATCTTTAAATTCCTTTACGAATGGCGTTTGCCGGGTCATACTGTAAAATCCCCCCTTTGACTTCGAGCCGGGATCCTGAGAGTAAAGAATGGCCTTTACGCTGAAACTCGCGTCGTTATCCTCAACATCGGCCTTGATCTGCCTTAGTTTATCAATTGCCCTTTGTTTCTCTACTTCCGGGATCTTGGGTGTTTTGACAATTTGGGAAATTTCCAGTTCCGCGCCGAAAACGGGACGCTCGTCTTCTGGTATCTTATTAAAGAACTGACGTACTTCCTCCGGGGTTACTTCGATATCACTAACAATTTTTTGTTGCATTTTCTGGGATAGCATTTGCAATTTGTTGATCTCAAATAGCTCCTGCCGAAAGTCCTCAATGCTCTCCTTCTTATAAAATTCGAGTACCTTCTCCATAGACCCCACTTGCTGGATAAGCTGTTGGATCTGTCTGTCACTTGTGGCGTTAACTTCATCATCCGAAACCAGCAGGCTGTCCTGAACGGCCTGGTGGGCATACATTCTGTCCTCCATAAGCTTTCCAAGGAGTCCGCAACGGGAGATATCCTGGGGAGTAGCCCCCTGGTTCCGCAAATCGATAAGGGTCTTTTCAATATCTGAATCCAGGATCACATAGTCACCTATAACCGCTGCAATGCCGTCCACTTTTATGCGTTTGTAGGCAGGTTTTTTCACAACCTGACTACTATCGGCCTTATATACCGGTTCTGGTGGTTCTATCTGGGTATCCGGAATGGAATCCCTTTCCTGAGCAGTTATTCCTAAGCTCATTAGTCCGGTCAGCAAAAAGACAATGTTATTCCTCCACGTTTTGATCATAAACCTCAAATGTATTTTCCTTAGTAGCTTCATCAATGAGTTCGGTTTCGAGCTTCCGCATATACTCTAACTTTCTGCGGTTAAGCAGTATCTGCCTTATCGTAGGTTCTATGTAAGACAGCGGAGCAATTTCATTAGGCTCCCGAATATCGGTTATTAAAGTCAAATATACCCCCGTAGAATCCTCCAGTTCAAAAAATTGTGATTTTTTTAAGTATCGGCTTTCATTCTCATAGTTCAGCGGCGGGACTTCTTCCATTACCCGTTCGAGTGGAACCCAAAGCGAATCATTAAAATTTAGCTTACGAAATTGAATTCCTATGCTGTCCAGATAGTACAGATCATCCTCATCAAACCTTTTTAGCCGCTCGGTCACCTCATCCTTATTCAAGAATTGTTTGGGCAATTCAACAAACCGCAATTGCACCAGTTTTTCCCTGAGTTTAAAATTCTCTTTCTCTTTCTCGTAAATTTCCCGCATCTGTGACTCCGTTATCAGCGTATCTTCTGCTTGCAGGACCAGGGCTTCCCTGTACGCACGGGTGTATAGATCCATACGATAATCGGTCACCAAAGCTTCAAATTCTTGCAGTCTATCTTCAGGTAAATTGATTTCTGCTTTGGTAAGGAGTAGCTGTTTGATCGCCCAATTATTGATGTAATTGGTAACCAGCGCAGCACTGTCTTGCGGGCTTGTGTTTTCAGGAAGCAAATTTGCAATATCCTCCTCAAACAAATAAACCTGTCCCACGCGAGCTACTGGCCTGTTCTCAACATCTTCCTTAATGTAACGGCCACAAGTACATAAGCTCAGGAGCAGCAGTACTGCCAGTGTAATCACACCAGGCTTTGCAACAAAGTGGTTAAGCGTGCGCATTGAGCAAAAATAACAATTAGACTGTGCCTTACAAGTCAGCAAGGGGCTATTAACAGATTTTTAGTGATCTTGGTAGAGATTTTGTAAATTAGGAATAGACAAAAGAATCATGAAGTACACCTGTGAAATCCTGGTAAATGTGCCCAGAACGGTTTTTATAGAAAAACTGGATAATACTGATAACCTGGTGCTTTGGCAACGCGGCCTGATGAAATATAAGGTATTGACCGGGACTCCCGGTGAAGAAGGAGCCAGGATGGAGTTGCATTACAAAATGGGCAAACGCAATCTGGTGATGATTGAAACCATATTAAAACAGAATTTTCCCTATGAATTCCATGCTACCTATGATGCCAAGGGGGTCCATAACATCCAGCACAATTACTTTGAAGAAGTAACTGCGGAACAAACCCGCTGGCGATCTGAATGCGAATTTCAGTTTGATGGATTTTTTATGAAACTCATGGGCTTTTTTATGCCCGGGGCATTTAAGAAACAATCCATGCAGTATCTTAGGGATTTCAAGGCGTTCGCCGAAGAGGGAATCACCGTTAATAATACATAATATTGAAATTGGAAAGGAAGATTAAATTGATTTGGGACTTTAGGGGACCGGATGCCGGGGCAATAGCGAGGCATCATGAGATACATCTTAAGGAGTACATCAACCTTCAGAAGTTAAGCCTGAATATAACAGGGCACCAGGATTTAAGCACGGCTCACAGCATTGCATTCATGGTGGTGGAAGAACCCCAGATGATCCCGGTCCGGGATGCCCTGCTCCCCCATCGCGGCGAAGTTTACCAGGAATGATTCACCCCCTCAATTAAAACAACTTGAAATTATTTGTTTTACTTTCTTTCTCGGCCATACTACTGGTGTTTTCCTGCGAGCAGGATCCGCAGGAAGAGAATCCGCTTAGCCAGGTGCTGGCGTCAGATGACCCCTATATCCGGCAGGTAATGGATCAGGTCGACCAACATGAGTTGCAACTGATCTTTACCCGGATCGAGAAAACCAAGGACAGCCTGATCCTGAAGGATTTTAAATTTCAGGTTGACAAGAACAATTACTTTTATCCGGCCAGTACGGTAAAATTCCCCATTGCGGTGGCGGCCCTGGAGAAACTAAACGAATTAGACACGCTCAACAGGGATGTACGCTACTACATTGAAGGGGATTCAATTGAAAATACCTTTGCAGCAGATATCCTCAAGATATTCACGGTAAGTGATAACCATGCCAATAACCGACTACTGGAATTCCTGGGACAGGACGACATTAATTCCCGTTTGCGTCGAAAAGGGGTGTCCCCCATTCGCATAGCACACCGGCTTGGTGTACATGCTGATGACGTGACAACCCGTCCCCTGGTATTGTACCTTAATGATTCAACTACAACGGTATCCCGGCCAATTCCAAACAAAGCCCCGGAACCGCTTAAGCTAAACGGAGTTAAAAAGGGGCGTGGATTCTATGCCCAAGACTCGCTTTACGCAGAACCATTCGACTTTCGGCTGAAGAATTATTACCCGATTGAATCCCAGCATGCGCTGCTCAAGCGGATCATATTTCCGGAGTACTTTAAACCAGAAGAACGATTTGATTTGTCGTCTGACCAACGGGAATTTCTGTTAGAAGCCATGAAAATGCTGCCAAGGGAGGACGGATATGATCCCGAGGAGTATTACGATGGCTACTGCAAATTCTTTATGTTCGGCGATACCCAGGAACGTATTCCCGATCACATCAACATTTACAATAAAGTGGGATTCGCCTATGGTACGCTAACGGATTGTGCCTATATCCGGGATGAATCAAACCAGGTGGAATTCATGATAACAGCTACCATACTGGTGAATCAGGATGGGGTGTTCAATGACGATGCTTACGAATATGACGAAGTTGGAATTCCTTTTCTGGCCGCCCTGGGCAGGAGCCTTTACGCCTATGAACTTAACAGAAAATAGTCAGCACTACGCAAAAAAAAACACCGCTCAGGCGGTGTTTTTTAATATTGGGTTATCCCTTATTTAGGCATTACCACATCTTCAATGATATGGATTACTCCATTGGAAGCCATAACATCGGTTTTGGCAATCTTGCTGTAATTTCCATTGGCATCCATAAGATAGATACCGCCATTTCTGCTTACTGCAGTCAGGGTAGCTCCATTTAAGGTAGTCAATGTCGCTTTTCCATTTCCATTTTTAAGGGCAGCAGCCACATCGGAAGCAGCCAGCTTTCCGGCAACCACGTGGTAGGTCAGAATAGCAGAAAGCTGTGATTTGTTCTGAGGCTGTAACAAGCTGTTCAATGCGTCTGCATCAATCTTTGCGAATCCGGCATTTACGGGAGCAAAAACGGTAAAAGGTCCTTCTCCCTGAAGTGCAGGAACAAGATCTGCAGCTTTCAAAGCGGCAACAAGTGTTGAAAAATCATCCACAGATACAGCAATATCTACGATATCCTTAGAAGTGTTCTGAGCAGATGCTTTTGGGGCGAAGGCCAAAAATGCCATCGCAGAGAATAAAAAGATTACTTTTTTCATGATTTGTTTTTAAGAATTAATTTTTAAAATTGTCAGTTGAGACTCTCATCTACATATACACGTCATTGTTACCCCTGGATGAAGCAAGCGCATATTTATCATATCTTTAACATTCCCAATGAACAAGATAGCTGAAGACATAGCAGACATCAGAGAACTGCAAAAAGGCAATAAGGACGCGCTGTACAAGCTCTATTCGAGGTATTCTGGAGCCTTATACGGGGTGATCATCCGTATGTGCAAAGAGGAAGCTCTGGCTCAGGAAATTTTGCAGGACACTTTTGTAAAGGTGTGGAAACAAATTAATACCTACGACCCGGAACGCGGCAGGTTTTATACCTGGGCATATCGCATCGCGCGAAATACCACTTTAAATACTTTAAGGAAACAGAAGAAGCTCATCCAAACGGAAGATTTGGGTGTATATACTAATAAAGAAGAAGATACGGGCCCGGACTACACCCAACTCAACGGGGTTCTAAGAAATCTGGAACCACACCATCAGACGGCCATTGAGTTGGTATATTTTAAAGGACTCACCCATAGAGAGGCACATCAGGAAATGGATGTTCCCCTGGGGACGTTTAAGTCCTATATACAGCAGGCCCTAAAACATTTACGCACGGCATATCAAAAGGAGGCTTTTGTGCTTCTTTTTTTTATTAAACTATGGTTTGGTAATGGATAGGCAGAGAATCATTGAAGAAGGCTTATTGACGCCTTACCTGTTAGGTACCCTGGACAAGGTGCAGGAAGCACAGGTGGCCCAGGTATTGGAACAGGATGAAGAATTACAGGAGATATACAGCACGCTTGAGGCGGATTTTGAGCGATTGGCCATGGAAAATGCCGTTTCCCCTCCGGAAACGGTTTTATCCGGATTGAAAAACGAATTGGGTACAGGTTCCACTAGTCCCGTAATTGACCTGAATGCAGAAAAAAGGACCTTTACCCAACTGCGATCCCGCCTGTTGGTGGCTGCTTCCCTGGCTGCCCTGTTCGCCCTGAGTGCATTTTGGTTTTATTCCCAATGGCAGGATGCCACAGACAATTTGAACACCCTGCAAAATCAGACAACGGATCTGCAGCTACGTATCAATTCACTTGAGGAAAATCTGCAACTTACTACCCGGCGATATCAAACCCTTACCAACCCGGAAGTAATTCCGGTGGTCCTGGAAGGAAACAAAATTATGCCCAACTCCCGTGCAGTGGCTTATCTTAATCACACTTCCAAAGAAGTAGTGGTAAATCCCAAGGGGCTTCCACCTCTTGAAGCGGATAAAACCTACCAGATGTGGGCCGATGTAGACGGGGTAATGATCAATATGGGGCTTGTACCCACTGATGAGGAATGGGTGGAACTCGCCTATATTGATGAAGCGGAATCTTTAAATATCACGATCGAACCAGCAGGAGGTAACGATCATCCTACCGTGGAAAACCTTATCTCCTATGCCGTTCTTTAAGTATTAAGTGGTTCTCCATACAGGTCGAAATCAGCCGCTTCCACAATTTTGACGCGGGTAAAATCTCCAATTTTAACATAGAAACGACTGGCATCAATCAGCACCTCGTTATCCACATCTGGAGAATCGTATTCCGTTCGGCCAACAAAATAATTGCCTTCTTTGCGATCAACCAGGCAGTTAAATATTTTGCCCACTTTCTCCTGGTTTAGTTCCCACGAGATCTGTGATTGCAGTTCCATGATCTCACTTGCACGCTTTTGCTTGATTACCTCGGGCACATTATCCACCAGGGAAAAGGCGTGTGTATTTTCCTCATGACTGTAGGTGAAACACCCCAATCGATCGAAACGCATCTCCCTGACCCAGTCTTTAAGGGTATTATAATCAGCTTCAGTTTCCCCCGGATATCCAACGATAAGCGTGGTTCTGATCGCCATTTCCGGCACCTTGTTTCTGAATTCTCGCAATAATTGATTGGTCTTCTCCTTTGTAGTTCCCCTCCTCATGCTCTTTAAGATGGGATCTGAGATATGCTGCAAGGGGATGTCGATATAGTTGCAGACTTTGGGTTGTGATTTAATTACATCCAATACATCCATTGGAAATCCTGTTGGAAAAGCGTAGTGGAGGCGTATCCATGCGATCCCTTCCACTTCACATAAGGCGAGAAGTAAGCTGGCCAGTTCCCTTTTTTTGTAGAGGTCCAGGCCGTAAAAAGTAAGGTCCTGGGCGATAAGGATCAACTCCCGCACACCACCCTGAGCTAATTTTTGAGCTTCCAATACCAAATCCTCTATCGGTTTGCTACGGTGTTTTCCCCGCATAAGTGGAATAGCACAAAAAGAACAGGGGCGATCACAGCCTTCGGAAATCTTGAGGTAGGCGTAGTTCTTGGGGGTGGTAGTGAGGCGTTCGCCAATAAGCTCATGCCTGTAATCTGCCCCCAGAGCCTTCAACAAATTCGGAAGGTCTGTGGTTCCAAAATATTGATCCACAAGCGGGATCTCTTTTTCCAAATCGGGTTTATAGCGTTCGCTCAGGCAACCTGTTACAAATACCTTGTCGATTTCGCCGGATTCTTTTTTCTGCACGTATTCCAATATGGTATTGACACTCTCCTCCTTTGCATTGTCTATAAAACCACAGGTATTGATCACGGCAATATTCCCTTCCCCTTCGTGGACCACATCCTTATTGCTGGCCTTTAATTGCCCCATAAGCACCTCGGAATCGTAGAGATTCTTAGAGCAACCCAGGGTAACCACATTGATTCGATTTTTTTTGATCGACTTGGTCCTCATATCTGAAATTGAAGTGCAAAAATACGATAAGTATACCCAATGATAAGGATACTGGTAAAAATTGACAGAAGTCTGCTTTCGGTTTGTAGTATTCTAATGACTAGGGATACAATTCGGGCATTTTCCGTATTTGGGTGGCCCGCTCATAGGCATACCCCAGTTGGAATAGCTTTTGTTCCTCAAAGGGTTTTGCAATAAAAGTAAGACTTACCGGTTCCCCAGAGGTTCGATACCCCATAGGCACGGTAAGTGCCGGATATTTCGCTACGGCTGCATACCCTGCGTGATAATTATTAATGGAAAGCACTGCATCCAGCTCAAATTCCTCCATGGCCTGATCAAAGTATAGCCGACCATTAACCTCGAGCATTTCTTTTATTTGTTCTAATTCCGATGTGGTGGTTGAGTCACTCAGAATCCCCTCAAAAAGAGCCTGCCCGTAGGGGACTTTGAGTAGTGTATCCTGAAGGTTAAAAGCTACCACATCTGCAATATTTCGTACCTGTACATCCAGGGTATCCCTGACCTGTGTCCGGATATAGGCTGGCAGGTCAACCTTCATATCCATATTTAACAGGGTAAGAAAGCCATCCATTTGTACTTCCGGAGGGGTAAATGCTACCACTTCAGCCCCTAATTCCCGCAACCTATCTACAGTGGTAGCATACAGGGAATCCGATTCGATCAGGGGTTGTAAAGCTCCCAACCGTTGACCTCTTAGCACCGCACCTTCAAGGATGCCACTGAGGTAATCTGTAGGGGCTTCAACCGATTTATTGTCCGCTGTGTCCTGGCCCGTCATGGCTCCCAGCAAAATAGCATTATCCACAATATTCCTCGTCATGGGGCCCGGGGTATCCAGGGTGGAGGAAATGGGAACAATTCCCGTACGGCTCAGCAAACCGATGGTAGGCTTTAACCCTACAACTGAATTTTGACTTGAAGGGGACAAAATTGATCCTGAGGTTTCGGTTCCCACTGCAGCCACCGCGTAGTTAGCGGCAGTGGCCGTACCACTTCCGGAGCTGGACCCGCCAGTTTCAAATATCCGTCTGCCATAAGGATTCAAGGTTTGTCCGCCTATTGCACTATAGCCCACCGGACAGCCCCTGCAAAGGAAGTAGGCCCATTCACTTAGGTTTACCTTACCCAGGATCAGGGCTCCATTTTGCTCAAGCCGCGACACAATGAAGGCGTCATCGGTATTGCTGTTGTTTTCCAAGGCGATTGCCCCGGCCGTGGTCCTCATCCCTGTTGTATTGATATTGTCTTTGAGGAGTATGGGCATTCCGTAAAGGGGATTTCTGACCTTATTGGGTTCTTTCTGTATGGCACGGTCCTTTTCCCTGGCCTCCTCCACTACCTGTTGATTCAGAGCAATTACCGTATTCAGTGTTGTGGCATTATTCAATTCATACTTGTAGATCCGATACAGGTAGAACAAAACAAGTTTTTCATAACTCAGTTTCCCTGATGCTATATGCAATTGGATAGCAGGTATGTTTTGTTCCAGGATCAATGGTTTAAGGGCTTCGTAATCTGTCTCCGAAAATGCTGCAACTTCAGAATAAAGCGGGCGGAACACCTCATTCTTATCGAGCACTTTAGACTGTATAAGCTTATACCTCATCCTGGCTTTTTCATGATCCTGATTGGCTGCCACTTCTGCAGAATCGTTATAGGGTTCCCAGAGCACAATATCATCAAGCTTGGCATTTTGCTCATTCTTGCAGGCCAGGCCAAGTACTAATACGGCTAAAAGGAATAGCAGTTTTTTCATTGCTTTTTGGGTTTTAATTTGACCTCCCAAAGGGCGATATTTTTTTGATTCATCCGTACAAATTCGTCTTTTTCTTCCAATTGTGCCAATTTCAGGGAGCCCCTCGCGGATGCAATGGCAGCTTGGTAGTCACCCTTTGCAGCCTCTAGCAGGGATTTAACCCGGTAAAAATAGTAGGTGTCTCCCTCAAGCTGAATCGCCTTTCGCACATATTCCAATGCCCTGTCAACCTGAATTCCTTGTTCCTGGAAGTATCTTGCGGCCTCATAATAGGTCTGTGCCGTTGGATTCGAATCGAGTTTGTTCTTAATTTCTTCCATCATCTGGCTATGCGTGTCAACGGTAACGGGAATCTGTAGTCGCATATGTTCCCATTCCCAAACCATCATTGCGGAATTGTGATTCAGGGCATCAAAGGAGATCAGAAAATTTTCCTGCAACTGGGCAATGGAATCAGGTACAATCTGTATCCGGAACAGGTCTTCCCCTGGATCATATGCCTTGCGCCCATCTCCCCAATGGGAGGTATTGGTATGAAAAACGATCTCCCATTCCGATTTGCCTGGAAAAGCATATAAAGCATAAGTGCCTTTCGGAAGTGTATTACCCATCACCTCTACAGCATTATCCACACTAATTTTAGTGGATTCGTTCGCGCCTACCCGCCAAATTCGCCCATAGGGTACAAGATCACCTATAATCTTGCGGCCCCTGACTCCTGGCCTGGAATAGGACACCGAGACTTTGGTAAGTCCGATGTATTGGACTACTTCGGCATATGGACTGGCTTTGGGATGGACGATTTGACACCGGACGGAAATTCCGATGAAGAAAAATGCTATGAGTAAAGCTCCCCTCAAGAAGCAGTATTAAAAAAGGAATCTACAAACTCAAATTTATTGAATACCTGGAGGTCTTCCAGGCCCTCACCAACCCCGATATATTTCACCGGTATCTGAAACTGATCTGAGATCCCGATAACCACGCCTCCTTTGGCCGTTCCGTCGAGTTTGGTGACTGCCAGAGCGGTTACTTCGGTGGCTTTGGTAAACTGTTTTGCCTGTTCAAAGGCATTCTGACCTGTTGATCCGTCTAGCACCAGCAGCACTTCATGAGGTGCTTCCGGGACCACCTTTTGCATGACCCTTTTTACCTTACCAAGCTCATTCATAAGGTTTACCTTATTGTGCAGGCGCCCTGCGGTATCGATCAACACTACATCCATGTCCTGGCTTACCGCAGCACTAAGCGTATCAAAGGCTACAGAAGCAGGGTCACTTCCCATTTTCTGTTTGATTATCGGCACATCTACCCGCTCGGCCCAGACTTGTAACTGATCTATCGCTGCAGCACGAAAAGTATCAGCAGCCCCTAGCATTACTTTTAGTCCTTGTTTTTTAAACTGATAGGCAAGCTTCCCGATCGTTGTGGTCTTTCCTACCCCGTTTACGCCTACAACCATAATTATATAGGGCTTTGAAGAGGTGTCAATTTGAAATTCCGATTCTTCTCCCAGGTGGGTTTCTGAAAGCAAGCTGGCAATTTCTTCCCTGAGGATGGAGTTTAGTTCATCCGTGCCCATGTATTTATCCTTGGCTACCCGCTCTTCTATTCGTTCAATGATCTTAAGGGTTGTATCCACCCCTACATCTGAGGTAACAAGTACTTCTTCAAGGTTGTCCAGAACGTCATCATCCACACGGGATTTACCTGCAACTGCCTTGCTGAGTTTGGAGAAAAAACTGGTTTTGGATTTTTCAAGACCCTTATCCAGGGTTTCCTTATTCTGGGAAGAAAATATCTTTTTAAACAGGCTCATACCCTTGCCACAATTATCTCGCAAAGATAGGAAATAAAAAAGCCGTTTTGTTAACAAAACGGCTTTCCCTCAATGCTTTGATCTATTATTTATTTCTTGGCCAGCCAGTCGTTTACTAACTCTGGCGGCATAATACCTTCAACAAATGTATAGGCCCCGGATTTAGGGGATTTAACCATTTTTATAGCCTTGGTAAGCCTTTTGGATGTAGATTGTAATGATGCTACCGTCTTCTTAGCCATGATACTTTATTTTATCTCTTTGTGAATGGTCATTTTCTTCAGGATAGGGTTGAACTTTTTAATTTCCATCCTATCGGGAGTATTCTTTTTGTTCTTGGTAGTAATGTAACGGGAAGTCCCGGGCATACCTGATTTTTTATGCTCTGTACACTCTAAAATAACCTGAACCCTGTTTCCTTTCTTTGCCATTGCTTGCTTTTTTACAGATTATTTGATCAATCCTTGCTGCCTAGCTTCTTTTAAAACTGCAGAAATTCCTTTCTTGTTGATCGCCTTAAGGGCTCGAGTGGAAACTTTCAGGGTAATCCACCGATCTTCTTCAGGAATATAAAAACGCTTTTTAGAAAGATTTACATCAAACCTTCTTCTGGTCTTGTTGATAGAGAAAGATACGTTGTTCCCAAACATCGCGCGCTTTCCCGTAATTTCGCAGACTTTTGACATTGCGTTATTTTTTACTTAATTCAAAACAGGGTGCAAATGTACATCATTTTTGGTGTACGTACAAAAATCTGTTTTAGAATTTTAAAATTTCTTTTTGAAGCATTTCAAAAGCTTTGTGTACAGACTTTTGAACGATCCGAATCCTATGATTTCCCATGTTGAATTTTCCGGAAAATACCCCTTCCGGAGTGGCCATTCCAATATACACCGTGCCAATTGCCGAATCGGAATCCCCTTTGGTGGGACCTGCATTCCCGGTAGTAGAAATGGCAAAATCCGACTTGAACAGGTTCCGGACATTCACTGCCATAACTTCTGCTACTGCTGCACTCACAACACTGTGTTCCTGTATCAGGGATTCGGGCACTTTTAATACGGACTTTTTTACCTCGGTAGCATATCCGACAATACTGCCTAAAAAATAGGAAGAGGCTCCCGGAATTGCGGTGAGCTGTTCTGCAATTTTACCTCCGGTAAAACTTTCTGCAGTAGCCAGCGTGAGCCCTTTTTCAGTCATAATTTTGGCAATACCTGCCTCCAGGGTTCCTTCTTCTTCCTCCCCGTAAATAATATCTCCGATCAGTCCGTATAATTGTCTGACGGCCGTATCAACCCCATCGATCAGCATTGCTTCTTCGGTACCCTTGGCGGTAAGCCGCAACCTTACTTTTCCCAGGTTCGGTAAATATGCCAGTTTAATAAACTCAGGTAAAGCATCCTCCCAGCTTGCAATACGCCCGGCAATGGCACTTTCTCCGAGGCCGTAGGTCAGTATGGTGCGGTGGACGATAAAAGGTCTGTGAAATTCCGATACGATCCTGGGCAACACCTCACGTTCCATCAGGCTTTTCATTTCGAAGGGAACTCCCGGCATAGAGACGAACACCTGCTTGCCTTTATGCATCCACATTCCGGGGGCCGTACCGTAGGCGTTGTGCAGTATGGTAGCACGGGAAGGCACAAGCGCCTGTTTGCGGTTCATATCGGATATGGGTGTTGAGATGTGTTTTTCAAACAATTCCTCTATATGCGCAAGGACCTGTTCATTCATAACCAACTCGTCTTCCAGGAATTCGCACAGGGTGTGTTTGGTAATGTCGTCTTTGGTAGGGCCAAGTCCGCCTGTAATGAGTATGAGATCCGCCCGGGATGTGGCCTCTTCCAGGGCTTGCAGAATATGTTCCCGATGATCCTGAACAGAAGAGATCTGATATACTGAAATCCCAATCTTGTTTAGTTCTTTTGCAATAAAAGCCGAATTGGTGTCCACGATCTGGCCGATGAGGATCTCATCGCCAATAGTGATAATTTCGGCAAACATCAGAGATTGAAGTCGTTTTTCAGCTCTGCAATGACCTGAAGTACATCCTTTTTAAGGACAGGAAATTTTTCCTCAATAGCTGCACTGTTATTTCCGGGTTTTTTACCCAAGGTTTCGATCTCCAGAGCGATAGCACGAGTTTGTTCCATTCCCAGCAGATCCACATTAGGCTTTATCTTATGGGCAAGCTTATACACCTTCTCGTAGTTCTTATCATTGATGGCCGCTTCCAGATTTTCCAAATCCTGTGGTACTTCTTCCAGAAAAACCTGGATAACTGAGTTTATGAAGTCAGTATCCCCTTCCGCCATTTCATTAATCTTGTCCAAACTGTATATCATCATTGTATTTTTAAAGAGAACATTTCCTCATCTTCCAGTGTACCCGAAAGGTAATCATTTGCCTGAATTTTACCAACCCCGGCCGGGGTGCCGGTAAAGATCAGGTCTCCTTTTTTGAGGGTGAAGAACGTAGATACATACCCGATCAGTTCATCTACCTTCCACAACATATTCGCCGTATGTCCCTGCTGAACCTGCTCACCATTTTTATAGAGGGCAAAATGCAGATCATTTATGTCCGGGTAGTTGGTTTTTGGCACCCACTTTCCAATTACCGCTGCCCCGTCAAAGCCTTTGGCCTTCTCCCATGGCAGCCCCTTTTCCTTCAATTTCCCCTGGAGATCCCGGGCGGTAAAATCTATACCCAGACCTATTTCATCATAGTATTTATGAGCAAACCGGGGATCAATGTGTTTCCCCACCTTTTTGATCTTGACCAGAAGCTCCACCTCGTAATGGATATCACGGGAAAATTCGGGAATAAAAAAGTCCTGTTCTTTTGGCAAAACAGCCGAATCCGGTTTTATGAAAACAACCGGTTCATCCGTGCGTTCATTGGATAATTCCTCGATATGAGCTGCGTAATTGCGTCCTATACAAATGATCTTCATAGATCTGGCCTTTACTTAACCCAGTTTATTGTTCAGTTTACTCAATTTTATTTGCGTAAGGACTTTTTTGGTATAACGCGGAAAATCGGCATTAAGAATCCATCCGAAATAGCCGGGCTCCGTCTCCAGGACCTCCCGTACTTTCCTGCCTTTGTGTTTTCCAAAGGAAAAAATCTCTTCCCCTTCCTTATCTAAAATGATAAAACCGGCAAAGTCTACCGCCTGTTTCCGACGTGAAAAATCAGACAACATTTTTACATTGTTTTCCAATTCCGGGTATTTCTCTATTTGTGATAATAGCACCTCATAGGTCGCCTGTGTATCTGCAGCGGCGCTGTGTGCATCCTCCAGATCCTTATCACAGTAAAAACGATAAGCAGCAGAGAGGGTACGTTGCTCCATTTTGTGAAAAATAGTCTGCACATCCACGGCATTGCGATTCTTGAGATCAAATTCTAACTCCACCCGTAACAATTCTTCAACCAGCAGGGGGATATCAAAGCGGTCAGAATTGAATCCTGCCAGGTCACTGTCCTTGATCATATTCCAGATTTCATGGGAAAGTTCCTTAAAGGTGGGTTCCCCGGCCACTTTTTCATTTGTAATTCCATGAATGGCAATGGATTCCTCCGGGATGGTCATTTCGGGATTTACCAGCCAACATTTGCTTTCCTTGTTTCCATTTGGGAACACCTTGAGGATTGCAATTTCCACAATGCGGTCATTAACCACATTAGTTCCGGTAGTTTCCAGGTCAAAAAAACAAAGGGGTCTGCTGAGATTCAGTTCCATAGGAATTGCTTTGGGCAAAGATAGGCCTTTAGGTGGGACAAGTCGCAGCAGGATCCTAGATTTCCCGGTCTATATCCCAGGCCTCCAGATAGTCTGCTACGGTCTTGATAAACGAGCTGCCCAGCGCACCATTCACCACCCTGTGGTCATAGCTGTGCGACAGGAACATTTTACTGCGTATACCGATAAAATCACCTTCCGAAGTCTCAATAACGGCAGGCACTTTCCTGATAGCACCTAGGGCCAGTATGCCCACCTGAGGCTGATTGATTATTGGCGTTCCAAAAACACTGCCAAAGGTACCTACGTTGGTCACCGTATAGGTACCCCCCTGGATTTCGTCCGGCTTGAGTGTATTATTCCTTGATCGTGCAGCCAGATCGTTCACTACCTTGGCCATACCCACAAGGTTGAGTTGGTCCGCATTCTTGATGACCGGTACGATAAGGTTGCCGTCTGGAAGTGCTGTAGCCATCCCAATATTGATATTTTTCTTTTTGATGACCGAATCGCCCTGAACGGAAATATTTATCAGCGGATGCGTTTTAAGGGCTTTCGCCACAGCTTCCATAAAGATGGGCGTAAAGGTGAGTTTCTCTCCTTCCCTTTCCTGAAAGATCCCCTTAAACTTATTTCTCCAGGCAACTAAATTGGTAACGTCTACTTCTATAAAGCTCTGTACATGTGCCGAAGTGGATACACTGTCGATCATATGTTGTGCGATGAGCTTGCCCATACGGGACAAGGGGATAATTTCATCTTCACCGCTTAGCTGAACCCTGGATACTTCCTGGGCGGGGGCTTGTACCGGTACTGGTTCCGGAGCTGAGACCTTTGCAGGGGTTTCCGCAATTACTGGTTGTTCGGTAGGCCCTGCTCCTTTTCGGCTAGTGATGTAATCCAGGATATCGTTTTTGGTCACTCTCCCTTCCTTACCACTACCCTCAAGGGCATCTAGCTCTTCCATACTGATACCCTCTTTTTTGGCTATGTTCTTCACCAGAGGGGAATAAAATCGCTCGGATTTGCTATAATCGGCAACGGGTGCGGCAACAGATTCCTGAACTGCCTGCACCTCCTGTTCCAGAGTCGCGACAGCTTCCGGTTCGGCTGGCTGTTCCGTGCTTTCCTCTACTGCAGGAGGCTCCTCCGCAGGAGCTTCACCATTCAATTCAATAACTGCTACGGTTTCGCCCACTTTAATTACATCGTCAACTTCAAAACGTTTCTCTATCAGTACCCCCTCTACTTCACTGGGCACTTCAGAATCTACCTTGTCGGTTGCTATTTCAAATACCGCCTCATCCAGTTCAATAGTTTCGCCAACTTCCTTTAACCAGGAGGTAAGGGTTGCCTCAGCTACACTCTCCCCCATTTGCGGCAATTTCAGTTCAAATTTTGACATATTGGTATTAATTGGGCCTTTATTGTCTTTGGGTTTGCAAAATTAATAAAAAAACGTCTTATTTCTTACATTAAATACATCTCAAATCACTAAGACATCTTAAAGGATCCTTCAAAAGGAATCCGATTGATGATACTCCTTCCCAGGGTTACTTCATCTGCATATTCCAACTCATCCCCTACCGGAATTCCGCGGGCAATAGTTGACGTCTTTACCGGTGTTCCCTGAAGTTGTTTATAAATGTAGAAATTAGTCGTGTCTCCTTCCATAGTGGCACTCAGGGCAAATATGAGTTCTTTGATCTCCCCTTTTTTCACTTTGGATACCAGGGGTACAATGCTCAAATCCTGCGGCCCGATTCCCTCGATTGGGGATATTTTACCCCCCAAAACATGGTAATGGCCCGTAAACTGCCCGGTATTCTCAATCGCCATTACATCCCGGATGTCCTCCACAACACAGACCATGGTTCCGTCTCTTTTTGGATTGGAACAGATCTCACAAAGTTCTTTATCTGAAATATTATGGCAGTTGGTACAGAAACGAATGTCTTCACGCAGGGCGGTCAAAGCATGGCTCAATTGTGAAGTCTGGGACTCCGGTTGTTTGAGTAAATGCAAAACCAGACGGAGGGCAGTTCGTTTGCCTATGCCCGGCAACTGAGACATCTCGTAGACAGCGTTTTCCAGCAGTTTTGAAGAAAATTCCATAATGGCAAAATTACGTAATGTTTTAAGTTTTTGTACTTTGCCCCGGAAATTTCTTTCTATGACGGCCTCGCATATTCTGCTGTTAATTGGCGGATACTTCCTGCTGCTTTTACTAATCTCCTACTTCACGGGAAAGAACGATTCCAATGCTGATTTTTTCAAGGCAGGCAAACAATCGCCATGGTACCTTGTGGCCTTTGGGATGATTGGGGCCTCCCTTTCCGGGGTTACTTTTATTTCGGTACCGGGCTGGGTAGAGAGCTCAGAGTTCAGTTATATGCAAGTAGTGTTCGGCTATCTGGCCGGCTATTTTGTGATCGCCTTTATCCTGATGCCCCTTTACTATCGGCTTAATGTTATTTCGATATACGAATATTTGCTGGGGAGGTTCGGGCAGGTGAGTTATAAGATTGGCGCCCTGTCTTTTTTTGTGTCCCGGGTACTTGGGGCTTCCTTCAGGCTGTTCCTGGTGGCTATAGTCCTGCAGCAATTCGTTTTCGATGCCTGGAACGTTCCCTTTGAAATTACGGTCGTGCTGTCCATCCTGCTAATCTGGATCTATACCTTCAGGGGAGGGATCAAAACCATTGTCTGGACGGATACGCTCCAAACCTTATTTATGCTTATTTCTGTAGGCCTTTCCATTTATTTCATCAACCAGCGACTCGACTGGAGTTTTACAGAATTTCTGGATTCGGAAGAGCTCAAAGCCTACAGTCAGATCTTATTTACGGACGATTTCTTTACAAAAAATCACTTCGTCAAATCTTTCATAGGAGGAATGTTTATTACCATTTGTATGACCGGCCTGGATCAGGATATGATGCAGAAGAACCTTACCTGCCGCAACCTGAAGGAAGCCCAGACCAACATGGTTTCTTTTAGCCTGGTGCTGATCGTGGTGAATTTTATTTTCCTGCTGCTGGGAGCGCTGCTGTTTATCTATGCCGAAAAGTTCAGCATTGCAACGCCGCTGATGGACGGTGCACCAAAGTCTGACCTCTTGTTCCCGGAAATAGCACTAAACAGTGGTCTAGGCATCACTGTGGGCATTACTTTTGTCCTCGGACTCATTGCTGCTGCCTACAGCAGTGCCGATAGCGCACTCACTTCCCTGACCACCTCCTTTTGCATTGATTTTTTGAATATTGGCAAAAAATCCGAGCTGGATCAGAAACGTATCCGAAAACGCACCCATGTGTGGATGAGCGGGCTGCTGATCATAGTGGTCATTATTTTTAAATATGTGCTGGACCGAAATGTAATTGATGGTTTGCTAACGGTAGCGACCTATACCTATGGACCCCTGTTGGGTCTTTTTTCCTTTGGTATTTTTACCAGGTATCAAATCAAGGACCGATTTGTATGGGTGGTGGCCCTGGTATCTGTGCTCAGTATTGTGGGACTGGCCAATCTCCCAACATCGTATCTGGGCGGTTATGCTGTGGGGTATGAGCTACTGCCGATTAATGGCCTGATAACATTTATCGGTTTGTATCTCATTCGGACCAAAACCGATATCAATACTGCTTAGTGGTAAGCAGTACCAGCGTACAGGAAGCTTCAGCAGTTATACCATGGCTGCTCAGCAAATCCATAAATTCCCTGTTTTCCGTACCGGGATTGAAAATCACCCTTTTGGGTTTGAGGGCAAGAATATCCTCATAATACGAGTTCTGGGTTTCTGGTCTGAGGTAGAGCGTAACGGTATGGATATCTTTTACCCCCTCCAGGGAATTCTGAACCCTGACCCCGGCAACTTCACCTTCTTTCAGTCCGAATGCCGCAGTCTCAAAACCATTAGCCACGAGTTGCTCAATAGCGTAATAGCTATAGCGATTGGGTTTTAAGGATGCCCCGAATACCAGGGTTTTCTTCATGATTGGATTTTGCTGTTAAAGATTGTTAATTACTGTAACGATTCCTGTTCTACACCGTCTATTGGAAATATACAAAGGTACTTATTGTCATTGATAGGGCTGTAATTTTATAGTTAATGGTTAGTGTTTAGTATAGCATATCAATGAGAGGAACCCCGGTCAAAGTGCCGGGGTTCTACTTTTAGTTATGGCCCTAGTTATTCTTCCTTCTACCCCCTTTTTTTTATCTGCATGCGAAATAACTTAACCCGCTCTTCCAGAATCGTTTGACGCAAATATCCAGTAAGTACAGAAAGTTAAATTCTAATTAAGCTGTAACATATATTCATGATTATCGTCAATTAGATATCATCAATCATCATCAAAAATCGAACAACCATGAGAAATTTACTGGGCCTTTTGGCCCTGCTAGCCAATTTTTCCCTTGCCGCAAATACGGATTCACTTACTACTGACATCAAAGACGGCAGTGTTACGGGGAAAGTAATTGATAAGATACTGAATGAACCGGTAGCCTATGCGGCTATCGTTATCAAATCTGAAAAAGATGAAGCCACCGTTACCGGAGGCATTACCACGGACGATGGGGATTTTGAAATTAAAAGGCTTTCGGAAGGGACATATACCGTGGAGGTGCAGTTTATCGGCTATAAAACGCATAAAGCCACGATTACGATTTCTAAAGATAGCCGGAAAGTATCCCTCGGCACCATTGTACTGGAGGAAGAAGCAGAGGAGCTCAGCGGTGTTGAAGTTGTGGCGGAACGCACTACCATTGAACAGAAAATAGACCGAAAGGTGATCAATGTAGGCAAAGACCTGACTACGGCCGGAGCTACAGCTTCAGACATCATGAACAACATTCCTTCCGTGAACCTGGACCAGCAGACCGGGCAGTTAACGTTAAGAGGGAATTCCAATGTACGGGTTATGGTAGACGGGAAGCTTTCCAATGTCCCGGTAGCACAGTTACTCAGACAAATTCCATCCACTTCAATTAAATCTATAGAACTCATCACCAATCCATCAGCTAAATACAACCCTGAAGGGATGAGCGGGATCATTAATATTGTTCTGCATCGAAATGCCAATATCGGTTTTAATGGCAATGTTAATACCGGGCTAACCGTAGGGATTGAAGCCAAGTTTAACAGTTCTATCGACCTGAATTACCGCAACGGAAAATTCAATTTCTATGGGAATTACGGAAACAACATCGGGAAATATGTGAACGATGGAAATATTTTCAGGGTGGATGAGAACTCGGAACAACTTTTCGATTTCCTGAACAACAACAAATCGCATTTATACAAGCTTGGAGTCGACTTTTACCTGAATGAAAAGAATACCATTTCTTTCTTCACCAATCTGAATGGCTTCGACGGTAAAGCCGATGGATTTACGGATATTTTATACTACGATGACGTGGCGAGAAACAACAGCCAGATCTTTATCAGTGATTCCGAAAACCTCAGCCAGCAGTATAATTTTGACTACAAACTTGATTTCGGGAAAGAAGG
>CAJHYA010000205.1_pt1 | contig 31828 bp, 39 predicted proteins | sample 9198611 | NCBI WGS metagenome assembly CAJHYA01 (sample SAMEA7708353, study PRJEB35096) | sediment metagenome | biome: marine neritic benthic zone biome [ENVO:01000025]; feature: sediment [ENVO:00002007]; material: shallow marine sediment [ENVO:03000034] sea grass bed [ENVO_01000059] ... | reverse complement strand
GGAATTTTGGCCAAATGGGTGGTTATTTTCAGTAATGCCGGGGAAATGCCTTTATCTTCTGATCCCATAACAATGGCCATGGGTTTCTTTAAATCCAGATCATAAAGGGTGTTAGGCGCTTTCTCAGTCGCGGCAATTACCTCAACCCCGGAAGCCTGCAGATAATAAACGGCGTCCTTCATGTGGGTTACTTTGGCAATTGGGATATTGAAAACCGCACCGGCTGAAGTCTTTACCGTATCTGCCGTTACTGGTGCTGAACCCGAACTCAAGATCACGATACCATCCACTCCGGTACATACAGCCGTGCGGATAATAGCACCAAAATTCCGGACATCGGATACACGATCTAATAACAGGAAGAGTGGAAGTTCTTTTGTGGAAGTTACCTCATTCACCAGGGTCTCAAAATCGTGAAAGGATACGGGTGAAATGGCCGCTATCACTCCCTGATGATTTTTCCGGGAAAGCCGGTTTAACTTTTCTACAGGGACAAAGGAAAAGCTAATGCCCTTCTTTTTCAAGAGCGTCTCCAGTTCCCTGAATAAATCCCCTCTAAGCCCTTTTTGTATAAATACCTTGTTGACAGACTCCCCGGCAGAAATAGCCTCTATAACTGCCCGTATTCCATAAATAAAGGATTCATTTTTGACGTTGGACACGATTTATTCCTTTAAGTAGTCCGGTTATCAGGGATCTCATATTATCATTAACAGGCCAGGACCTATTATATGTTTATAATCCAAGAGCCATAATTTCGGGCGCTTCTTTGTTATAATGATAGCCCCTCCAGTAGAATCCAGGAGCAGCGTATTTCCACACTACCTCTCCTTCTCGGGTAACTTCCCACAGGCCGAAATCTCCTTCGGTAATCAATACATTACCATTCGGTAGTTGCACTGCACCGGAGACTTTTGGAGAATATAGATCCGCATGGGTAAATGACCAGGTAACTTCCGGTTCATTATCGGTATCGGGCAGTAAAATAAAGGGATCTGGCAGTCGCAACTCATAGACTGTGGATTGATCCAACCCATTGCCATTAGAAAAGATTAACATTTTACCAAGGTCATCGCCCTGAAGCAAGTTGGGGTAATGGTTGTTGTAGAACAGGCGGGTACCAGAAGTATTTCGATAAGCTTCCGGATTTCCGAAGCGGTATATTAAGTCGCCCCCTTTGTTGAAGTTACCTCCCGTATGTCCGGCGGCTTCTTCGACTGTAGTACTGTGATCAATTACCCAAACTTCGTGATAGAAATTGATGCTAATGTAGATTAAATCATTTACAGCGTCATAGGTCAGCGCGTTGGCATGCATGATATCTCCATCTTCCTGAGGGACATAATTCAAATCTATAAGCTCCGGATGATCACCTACAACGCCATAGTTTTCTTTGGTATCATCATGATCCTGAATCAGGTGGTCCCAGGCATGCCATTCCCAGACAATCTCATTGGTTTCCGGATTTACTTCTATAACGGCTTCGGGATACACATCTATTTCCAGGTTGGACCCTGCATTTTCTGCTACATCTGCAGCGCGTTTTTCCCAAACCAGGGTAATTACATTTCCATTGGGTAGCAACTCCACATCATGGTGTGTTTCTGCTTCCTCAGAAGAGTAATCAAAATTCCAAAGCACATTTCCGTCCTTATCTGTAAACTGCAGCTTACCTCCCTGTCCTCCAAAAGTGATTTTTGGAGTTTCCGATTCCAGGGAACCCAGTAATCGTTGATCGGGAAGCCATACCACATCGTTTCCAATATTGCTGTTTAATGGCCATTCATACAGTGTTTCTCCCTGTTTATTGATTAAATATACGCGATTGGATCCCGCATTATTAATCAGAATATAGTTGTCATCAACAAGGGAAGCATTTAGAAACTCTACGGTAATTTCTGATGAATCTTCATCTCCTGAACTATCATCATCCTCACCGTCAGGATCGGGAGAGTCCGATGGTTGTTCTGTGTCTGTATCCGTATCAGGACTTTCGGAATCCTTATCACAGGAATATGTAAAAAGTATACCGATTAAGAGAGCAATCGTCCAAATTTTCTTCTTCATAGCCTTAATTTAGAATGGAAGTGGTGCCCGATATAAGTTGTTATAAGGGTTCTTCGTTCAAAAAACGAATCGCCCGTATAAGGTCGTACTCTTTTTTAATGTTAAGCTTGTTTTCCTTTAGAAATGTTTGCAGTCTACTTCGTGATTCCGAGGAGAGCATAGCCAGAAGCTTCTTATTTTTAAGCTCTATTTCATCAATCCTGTCTACACCGTCTATTTCCAGGAAATACGCGGTATACGGTGTAAATTTATTAGGTACAGCCTGAACAAAAGAGTTTTCTGCCTTTTTACCTTCGGTGTATTTTACGTAATGCCGTTTGTATAGGCGGGTTTTACCTTCCAGGGTTAATGCCGTAAGATAGCCGTTGAGCGTTTTACTGTCTTTATCGATAAATGTTTTAAAAGAAGTCTTTTTCCCATCCATGAGAAACGAGATCTTCTTATCCCTACCCAGGGCCCGTATACCTTCATTTTCATTATTCTCCATTTTGATTTCAATTTCCTGATTCAGGGCGTTGTAGCGGTAGAATATGGGACCGAGTTTATCCTCTTCGTAAAACAAGGTTGTTTTCTGAAATTCATTATTGGTATAGGGAGATCCTTTAAAATCATCAAGATTAAAAGTCCGTTTATTTTTGGCATCGCTAATCGGACCTAACAAGCCCTGTATTTGACCCGTGCTACCTGCCTGGGCACCTCCTGAAGATAGATTGCTTGCCACCTGCCCGGAATACTGACCGGCAGCTGGGGTAAATATCATTGCAAAAAGGGCAAGAAATAGCGTCTGTTTCATCGTTTTCATTGTATTATTTAATAATTAGTTTTAAATATAGTATTTAATTTATCTGGTATAATAGGGATTTATCATTATTTCTACCTACCCAGAGCATCGTTTTTTGTTCAACCTCAATAATCTGCATGTCCTTTACATTACCGCGAATATACAGTCCTGTTTCAGTTTGAGGAAGGGTATAATAACCTTTTTCTGTATCAGAAACAAGTGTAACTCCTGAAACTGCATCTAAACGGGGTGTTTCCACCTCTGTTTCGTAAATATTACCGCCGAGGATAAGATCTTCATAACCATCCTGATTTACATCTATGGTGGCAACAGTGTAAACAGGAATTTGTTGGGCTTCAACGGGTAAAGGAATCTTTTCAAATTGTAATCCACCTTTGTTTAATAGCAGCACCGATCTGAACTCCGTTACTTCCTTAGTATAAGATTCCTCCAATTTTTCTCCATATACGTCTATCAATGTGGCGCTGGCAAATTCCTTATAACTCTTGTATTTATCGGCGATAAAAGGCATCTGCTGTGAAGAACACTCTCTCCCGCGAACGGGCACATATTCTCCCTGGTATTTTTTGCTCAATACAATATCATTGGTACCATTCTCATCGAAGTCCGTGGCAAACACCTTAAAGGGTTTTTCTGAACTTGCCTTGAATTTTAGATTGAGCCCTGCGTTGCCCAGGATATAGTCCGGTTTACCATCTTTATTCACATCCGTTTCCGTAACCGATAGCCACCAACCCTTTTCCTCAGGAATTCCTGATTCTGCAGCAACCTTCTGGAAGACCCCTTCCTGGTTCCTGAAAAAACCAAGACTACTCCATTCCCCAACAGCAATGATATCTTTCCATCCATCGTTGTCAAAATCAGTGACAAGCAAATCATTTATGATTCCAAAGTCCAATAATTCCGGACCGATCTCATCCGTTACATTGACAAGTCGGCCTCCTTCATTACGGTAAATGGAAGAGGGGGCGTGTTTGGGGTAGTTTTTAGGAACGATCCTGTTCCCTACGATTAGATCACTGTCTCCGTCACGGTCAAAATCCAGGGCGACCACTGCTTTTCCGCTCTCAGCAAATCCCACCAGTGCTGGGCTTTCTTTTCTTGTAAAATTCCCTGCCCCGTCGTTTACATATAAGCGGTCTTCATAAAAAGAAGAATAGGGTTCAAATTCATTTCCCCCACTGACTATATACAGGTCCAGATCCTGGTCCCCATCCAAATCAAAAAAGGTAGCCCCCATGTCTTCATATCCGGAATCATCCCTGAAGGCCCTGGAATTAGTTTTAACAAATGTGCCATTTCCCTGAAGGAAGAGTTGTCCGGCTTGTCCGGCTGCTCCTCCGATAAACACGTCTTCCCGGCCATCACCATTAACATCAGCTTTGGCTATACAGGGGCCTAAGTTGGATTGCTTGTATGGCAACAAGACTTCAGTATAAAAGTCATCGTATTCGTTTTCCCTATGGGCAAAATCCAAATTGAATGTTTCGGGGTTTTGCTGGGTGAATAGCTTATCAGATTCAGTTGGTTTAGCATAGGTTTTCGCATTCTTTGCATTAAAAACCAAAGAACTGTTAGCAGAAACCGCGTATTGCTCTTCAAAGCTGCCGTCAGGCCATTCGACACGTACGGTATCCACTTGTTCTTCTTCCCCAATTCCGAAATGAGCAAAAGGACTATGAGCAGACATATACCCCCTTACCCTTTTGGTCTCTACCATTTGTGTCTGGCCATTAGTCTTAAGGATTACCCTGGCGAAGGGCTCTGAATGCGCAGTTTCCAGATTGACCTTGATATAATTACCCAGGCCTTCATCAACAGAGAGGTTCTGATATAAAAAGGCATTGTTATCCATATTATTGACAACTATGTCCAGGTCCCCATCATTATCCAGATCTCCCAGGGCAGCACCGTTGGAAAAGGACGGTTCACCCAGTCCCCATTGGGTCGCTACATTGTTAAAGCTTAATTGCCCGTCATTCCGATACATAAGATTGGAAAGTTTCTCTGAGGGCATGGCATTGTATAACTGAGTTTTCACCTCCAGAGGCACCTGATTGCCATACCGCTGCCGTGCTTCAAATACCTGTTGCTGCAGGTCGTTGTCCAGGGCATATCTGCGGTAGCCGTTGGTTACGTAAACATCCTTGTCCCCATCCAGGTCAAAATCATTCATAAGAACAGACCAGCTCCAGTCTGTATTGGCCATTTTGGTTAGCTGGGCGACATTATTGTATAAATTTTTACCAATATTTAGCTGAAGGGAATTAAACATGTACTGGTGGTGATATCCGGCAGTATTGACCAGGTAGTTAAACCGATCCGTATTCATGGAAGCCATGAGCGTTTTTGACCGGTAGTGATCACTGGAGGCCATATCCAGAACGAAGATATCCTGAAGACCATTATTGTCTATATCAGCGACGTCTATTCCCATACCATAATAGGTAATTTGCTGGGTGAAGTCTTTAATACGATCACTGAACGTACCGTCTCCATTATTTATGAATAATGCGTCTGGGATATAGTAATCACTTGCGATGTAGATATCCAGTAAACCATCGGTATTCAGATCACTCACCATGAGCCCTAATCCAAAGATGGGACGTTCAATACCTGCGGCTCTGGTGACGTCTTTGAAGGTACCTTCGTCATTTCTGTAAAGTCTTGAACTGTTAAAGCGCACATACTCTTCGTTCCCTTCGATCATTTGGTATAAAGTGATGGGATCTACACCATACAACTCATTTTCATTCATGACGATACAATCGAGGTCGCCGTCACCGTCGTAGTCAAAAAAGGCTGATTGGGTACTAATCCCCATATCTGCAAGGCCATAGGCTTCTGCCTCTTCCTTGAAGGTGCCATCCTGTTGGTTGATAAACAGCAGGTTTTTGCGCTGTAACCGTTGATTGGGGCCACCCTGTGAAATGTAAATATCCATCCAGTTATCCTGGTTGATATCTGCAAACGTGATCCCGTTAGACCATTGTTTTCCTGTATTGATCCCTGATCCTTCGGTTATGTCCTCAAATACCAGGTCACCCTTATTGATATAGATCTTATTATCTACCTGGTTCCCACAAAACACAACATCTTCCAGGCCGTCATTATTAAGATCCGCAATACCAACACCTGCACCGTTGTAGAAATAGTCAAAATTAAACAGGTTTTCCAGGGAATTCAGGTCTTCCGTTATCGCATTTTCGAAATACAGCTTGCTATGGGCACTGTTAACCTGTTTGAATACAGGTAATGAGGTCTCAGAAAGTGCCTTATCCTGATCCTGATCTTTCGACTCCTTGTTATCAGACCTGCAGGAAGCAAACAAAAAGGTCAGCAGAAAGGAAAAGAAGACAAGCTGTAATGTCTTGGGAGCAAAAGGCATAATCGTAAAGCGATCGGTATTCTTAATCATCTGTCCCGGGTTAGCATTAATTTAATTTAATTGGAGGATCACAAAATTAATCAATTTAGTGGCCTTTTCAGAAGCATGCCTGTTAAATCGACGGCTCGTAATGAACCAATTCTAATTTATCCAGGTATTTGATGGAATTATATAAATAGAAAACGGCCCAATGTTAATTGGACCGTTTTCTAAACAAAATATAATTAATAGATCAAAGATTCAGTGTTAAATCGCAATAATCAAGTAATGCAATATTGATAGGGGGTTCAGGTCCCAAATCAAGAACCGTACCTCCATTAGCGGAGATTAACTGGAATGTATTCTCAGAATCCCATGTACCAGGATTATAAACGACTTGAATCGATGTTGCCCCATCAGGTACTTCAAAAGTAAAGATCGTTTCGGATCCACCGGCATGTGCATAATTCGTGGTAACGTCATCAATGGTAACGTCAATTGATGCACCATTCCAGGAATCACCATAGCTGTCCTGCTGCGCCAGCGTCCAGGTACCTGGAGTAGGAGGCGGTGGAGGACAAACAATGGTTGCACTGTACAGGAAGGGCGAACTGAAGAAAGTCTGGGTAAGGGTACCTGTGTTATCATCGTTCGAAAACCTTCTTCCATCTGTAAGGACCAATTCAAAACGAATCCTGAACTGATCACTTCCCTGAAGCTCACTTTCTAAAACACCGGTATTAGAGAGCAGCGTGGTTATTGGAGCCGTATAGGTAATCCTTGGGTATCCGAATTCACCTATTGTAAAGGAAGAGGCAGAAATAGTCTCAACCAATACTTCGGCAACGTCTCCAGGACCATCAGCATCGCTGTTGTCCCTGAAAGAGTGGTAAACTTCAATACTGCTTATCAAAGCTCCATCTTCCTGATCTTGCATTTCCAATTCCACGGAAAACTCTCCTTCCAGAGATCCTATAGGAAGTTCATCAGAAAATACACTAATGGTTCTAAGTATGGCTCCACGCTGTTCCTGATCTACAATTTGATCAAAAACAGTGTCACCTTCTTCACATGCCGTGAATGTGATAAGCATTCCAGCACCTAAGGTTACTAATAGTTTATTTACAAACTTTCTCATAATTTTTTATTTTTTTAGTTAGCTGGTGGGAATGATGGACTTGCCGGATTGGTATCCCAGAATACCTGCGTGGTCAAATCTAAACGTTGTGTAAGGTTTGGATTTGTGATTACCTCGTTTTGTGGCAATAAGAATGTTCTTGGGAACGGTCCCGGATCTGGTTCCCAGTTAGGAACCAGCGTAGTTGGATAACCTGTCTTACGATAGTAATTATAAGACTCGGTACCTCCACCATACAGTGTTATAAAGTATTGCTCAGCAAAAATGTTCTCTTTGTCATCACCTGCTGCTGCGTTGAAGTCTGCAACTACACCATCAATATAGGCGGTTACATCTCCTGCGCTAGGCTCGAAAGAGAGATCGGCGTTACCATCATTGGCACCAAAGGACTGTACCTTCGCAATATGCTTTTCCAAACCAGCTCTCAGGAAGTTGGCCTTTTCAGCATCTGAAGCAGCCATATCGCCTCTCCAGAAATCCACATAGGACGCCAGGATAATCGGCTCGATTCCCAGACCAGCTCCTCCAAGACCGAGGCCAACAACGTCAAAAGAGTCATCGTCAAATCGTCCACCGGCAGGGTAAACACCTACAGCTGTTCTAGTGAAGTTATCCGGAGGTGTCCCTTGATCATTTCCATGAGTCCTTCCCCAGTAACCGTTAGGAACACTGCAGTAGATGGTAAATCCGCCATCCTGGAAATGCTGTGGTGGCACTTCCAAAGAACAGGCCAGAGTTTCTTCATCAGGATCTCCATCTGCTCCGGGGGTTTCATCTACCTGTCGGTAAAAGTAATAGCGAATCCTGGGATCACCCTTTTCCAACATTTCGTTCATCAACCAGTTAGACTGGTAGATATTAGCCCCACTGGGCGTGTAATCTGCTGCGAAATCAGGATGACGTGTATCGGGCTGTAATTCACTTACCCCATACTGGAATTCAAAGTCATCCTCATTGCTGGAGATGAAATTGCCACCGGCGATAACACTGTTGAAAGCAGCTACGTTATTGGTAGTCTGATAAGCCTTCAACCTAAAGGTGTTGATCAACTTAATCCATTTGGAAGTATCTCCACCGTAATAAAGGTCATTTACTCCAGGAGTTACAGAAGCTCCTGTTAATAAGCTTTCTGCTTCATCCAACAAGTCCAGGGCTCCTTGGTAAACGGCAGGGCCATCATCCAGCAGTGGAGCTGAAAATTCTGCAGGGTTTGCTGCCTGTGATAAAGCTGCTCCTCCAATGTAATCAACTAATAGCATAAGGCTGTGCGCTTTAAGGGCCTGCCCGACACCAATGTGGAAGGAATAGTCAATATCACTCGCCTCATCGATAGCGATCAGGGCGTCCACGTTGGTCCAGATACCAACCCCTACACCGGCTCCGGGTCCGTTACCTCCACTACTGTAGGTACGAGACCAGATACCGTTAAAGGTGGCTCCGGAATAGTTGTTAAAATAATCACGACCAAACATATAGTCAATTCGCGTCAATTCTGATCCACGATCGCTGTAAACACTCATATTAGTGGCATAGGCCAGCTGAATGGAATTCAACAGCAAATTTGGATCTGCTTGGTCTGAAGCAAGGTCATTGGGACTTACTCTCAAGTCCAGGTCTGTCGTTTCACAGGATTGTAAAAAGCCTCCCGCGATAAAGACAACTGTTATATATTTTAATACTCGTTTCATAATGTCTGAATTCATTAACAATTTTTATTAGAATGAAGCTTTTAAACTGATCCCATATCTTCTGGAACTTGGTCCGTTGATAAAGTCAAATCCTCGACCGTTACCAACACCAACACCCTGTACGTTTGGATCAAAGTTAGCACCATCAGGCATATTATATGCATCATACCACAGGTTGAAACCTTGTGCGGTAACTGTAAGCGATCCAAAAGGAGTCTTGTCGAGGAACTTGGATGGGAAGGTATATCCCAGAGATAGTTCCTGCAGACGAATTACAGATGCATCGTAGATCCTTGCTTCAGTAGGTCCAAATAACAGGTTACTGAAGAAATACGTAGAGTTGTTGATTTGCCTTGTATTCGTTTCGCCGGTTGCTTGTGAAACACCAGGCAAAATGTAAGTATTTAATCGGTCTTCCGTTTCTACGATAAGCCCCCTACCCAGAAGCACGGCAACCGTACTGGATAGCATATCTCCACCTTTCACGTGGTTGATCTGGAATCCAAGATTCCAATTCTTGTAGCGAAGGGTGTTAATGAAGTTCATGACGTAGTCTGGAATAGCGTCACCAACTATTGGCACATTACCATCCAGGTCCTGCTCAGCTACCACGTAGTTACCACCACTGTTTACAAGGAAGTTTCCGTCGGCATCGCGGGCAATCGCTGTACCTACTATGGTACCCAGAGACTCGCCTTCGATAGCTGCGTTGGATCCTCTGAAGAGTCCTCCACCTGCTGCTAAACTACCAGCATAAGCGATGAAATCCTGGTCTTGTTGTTCTACTATCTCTTCGTTAGTGAAGAAGTTCATTCGGGAATTCCAGCTGAAATCCTCTCCATTGAAGATGTCAACACCTAAGTCGAACTCAAAACCTTTGTTACTGATCTCACCAATATTACTTTGGGTAAAAGAGAATCCTGTGGAAGGAGGAAGTGGCTCCGTCACAATCAGGTCATTTGTCCTTCTGTCAAAATAGGTGAAGTCCACGGAAATCCTGTTTTGCCACAATCTGGATTCAAATCCAACTTCGTACTCTTCCAGAAGCTCAGGCTTGAGGTTTGGATTTGCACGGAAGTTATCGATCTGGTTAGTCGTTACCTCACCACCTTCACCGTACACCAATGTGTTTTGCTCTACCACGTTTACTGTTGGGTAGCCAAGTGGGAATGTAGCGGAAGTTCCGTAACTAGCCCTTATTTTCAGGAAGTTGATTCCATTATCGGTCCTTAAACCATCAAATGCGGTGGTTGGCAGGAACGAAAGGCTCACCCCAGGATAAGTCTTGTTGTTATTCTCCGTAGTCAGGTTAGATACCCAGTCTGTTCTGGCAGACACGTTCAGGAATAACATGTTATCATAATCCAGCGTAGCCTGACCCAAAATACCTACAATGTTTCTCTTTCTTGAGAATTGTATAGGTGTTTGGTTCTCAAAGTTAAAGTGTCTCTTAATCCCAAATACGATCTGACCTGTACTGGATACCCCGTTCCTGTCATAGAAATCCTGACGGGAAGTGGCACCTGCAGTAAACGTCAAGCCCATTTTTTCGGAGAGGTCATAATCCCCGTTGATAGAGAAGAAGTGCTCCCAAATGGTATTGTTGTTATCGTAAGTGTCTAAGAAACCAAAGATTGCGGAGTTAAATTCAACCCCACCTTTATTGGAACCGTTTGTATTGCGCTCGTTATAGAAATCGAGTCCTGTTCTCCAGTTCAGATTCAGGTTATCGTTGATCGCATAGTTCATCTGGGCATTCCAGAAGAAACGGTTGGTGAGCTGGTTGTACGTAACGTTCTTAGCAGTCCACCTTGGGTTGATAATATCGTTACCGTTACGGTAATAAACACTGGAACCGTCAATGGGGTTCTCAAAAGGAAGTCCCATAAGGTCCACTGAACGCGGAGTAAAGAGAACGTTACCATACACAGACAAACCATCCGTACCGTTACCCCTACTGGAGGCAATTGGAGGCGTATTGTAATCTGTTCTGGAATAGTTCATAGCTCCACTGATGGTAAACTTATTAGAAAGTTCCGCACGTCCACCTATAGAGATGTTCGCCCTGTTCAGGTTATTGCCAGGGGTAAATCCTTCATCCTGAAGATAACCTACGTTTACATTAAAGGCTGTTTTGCCATCCTCAGATCCTCCGGCAGCATTAACCGAAGTATTGATTACAAATCCGGGACGGAAAAAGCGTTCTACAGAGTTATAAGGTCTCCACTCATATCTTGCACTTTGCAGCTCCGGGAATCCATCCTTGGTCTTTTGAACACTGGTCACCGCATATGGGTGATTGATGGTTCCATCATCCTGAAGCCCCCATCGTGAAGCAAAGGCATTTGGACCTCCCCATCCGGCTACACCGCCACGGTCAAAACTTGGTCCCCAGTTACTGAAGAACCAACCGAAAAACTGGTCAAATCCGTTTCCGTATTGATTCTGATAATCCGGAGCAGAAGCAAATTCATTGGTAAAGAAAGATTGGTTAACGGTGATTTCCGTTTTCTTCCTTCCGCCTTCAGCAGCACCCGCTTTAGTAGTAATAAGGATTACCCCGTTCTTTCCCTGCGTTCCGTAAAGGGTCGCAGCAGCAAGACCTTTAAGTACTTCCACACTGGCGATGTTGTTAGGGTCAATGTCCAGAAAACGGGAAGAACCTACATTACCATTAATGAAGCTTCCTGTGTCGTTAGTATCATTACTGAATGGAACTCCATCCACAATGAATAACGCCTGGTTACTTCCACTGAACGAGCTAAGCCCCCGAATGGTTACGTTGGTCGCGGAACCGGATGCACCACCTGCAGCGGTAATGTTCACCCCGGCCGCTTTACCGGAAAGTACCCGGGCAACGTCTCCCTCAGACCGGCTTTCCAATTGCTCTGATCCTACAGAAGTCACTGCATATCCCAGCGCTCTTTTTTCTCTCTTGATACCCTGTGCCGTTACGACTACCTCTTCAAGGGCCTGGGCATCTTCTTGCATCTGTACATTAATTGTGTTAGACGCACCAACGGTTCTTCTGACGTCCTGTTGCCCAATGTAGCTGTAGAGCAGAGATTGCCCTACACTAGCATTAATGGCATAATTTCCATCAAAATCCGTTTGGGTACCTGTCGTGGTCCCTTCTACGACGATGTTAACCCCTGGTAAAGGCAAACCATCCTGGTCCGTTACCGTACCAGTAATCGTCTTTTCCTGCGCAAATGACAAATGCACCACAAACGCCAAAAGCAGCGTTAAGATTCCATTTAAATTTGTTCTCATTTTTGAATTGTTTGAATTAGCTAAATGCGAAAATCATAATTTCATGTTAATAATCCAAACTTATTTTAATAAAACTTTAAGAGGAAAATAGTCTTGAAGCTGTGTTTTGAATTCTAAAAATCACCTTATCAGGTCCACCCTTGCGCCTATATTGAGGTTATTGAAGAAATCCGTTTTAAAATATGGCATCTTTTAATTTATTGATTTGAAAAAATGAAGAATCCTCAAAGCCTTCAAATAACTGATTAAAATAATTAAATATGCCAAGATTGTTTTTTTCGATAGAAAGGAATACCCCCATATTCCGGTATATATATATAAGGTATATCCGGTAAATTTTCGATACGCCTGAGGAACCTCCTGACTCGGGATTTCCAGGAATCTTAAAATTCCGAGAAAATTCATAGGCAGGCATTTGAATTATAATGATTTATTACTACATTTGCCAGCCCTTAAATGAGGGTAGTATTTATACATTAATAACGTATGCCAACAATTTCACAATTAGTACGAAAAGGAAGAGCCACAATTACCAAGAAGAGTAAATCGGCTGCTTTGGATTCGTGTCCCCAGCGAAGAGGGGTTTGTACGCGGGTATACACCACTACGCCAAAGAAACCAAATTCTGCTATGCGAAAGGTAGCGCGGGTGCGGTTAACAAACGGTAAAGAGGTGAACGCATACATCCCTGGAGAAGGGCACAATTTACAGGAGCACTCGATAGTATTGGTTAGAGGCGGAAGAGTTAAGGACTTACCAGGGGTAAGGTACCATATTGTACGTGGAGCATTGGATACCGCCGGAGTAGCCGGCAGGACCCAGAGAAGATCCAAGTACGGTGCCAAACGTCCTAAACAGTAATGTAAAAGATTAAGAACGATGAGAAAAAGACAGGCAAAGAAAAGGCCACTTTTACCAGACCCAAGGTTTAATGACCAACTGGTCACCCGTTTTGTCAATATGCTGATGTGGGATGGTAAAAAGTCAGTTGCCTTTAAAATATTTTACGATGCCATAGACATCGTAGACCAGCGTAAAACGGACGAAGAAAAACCGGCCATAGAAGTCTGGAAGGATGCCCTTTCCAATGTGATGCCTCACGTAGAGGTTCGCAGCCGACGAGTTGGTGGTGCTACTTTTCAGATTCCGATGCAGATCCGACCAGACCGCAAAATATCAACTGCAATGAAATGGTTGATCAGTTTTGCAAGAAAACGAAATGAAAAATCAATGGCCCAAAAGTTGGCTGCAGAGATCCTGGCGGCATCCCGCGAGGAAGGCGCTGCGGTTAAAAGGCGTGTGGACACCCACAAGATGGCCGAGGCGAACAAAGCATTCTCTCACTTCAGATTTTAATTTCAACGATGGCAAGAGATTTAAAATATACTAGAAATATTGGGATTGCCGCGCACATTGATGCCGGGAAGACCACCACTACAGAACGTATTCTGTTCTATACCGGGGTAAGCCACAAGATCGGGGAAGTACACGATGGCGCGGCCACCATGGACTGGATGGAGCAGGAGCAGGAAAGGGGTATTACCATTACCTCTGCTGCAACTACCTGTACCTGGAATTTCCCTACTGACAACGGGCAGATGACCCCGGAGTCAAAACCCTATCACTTTAATATCATTGATACTCCCGGTCACGTGGACTTTACCGTTGAGGTAAACCGTTCGTTGCGTGTGCTGGATGGTTTGGTATTCTTGTTCAGTGCGGTAGACGGGGTAGAACCGCAATCAGAAACTAACTGGCGACTGGCAGACAATTACAAGGTTCCCAGAATGGGCTTTGTGAATAAGATGGACCGTCAGGGATCTAATTTCCTGGGGGTTTGTAACCAGGTTAAGGAGATGTTGAAATCCAATGCGGTGCCTATTGTACTGCCTATTGGAGATGAAGCGGACTTTAGAGGTATTGTTGACCTGGTTAAAAATCGGGCCATTGTATGGCACGAAGAGGACATGGGATCTACCTTCGATATTATCGATATTCCAGCTGAGATGGAAGATGAGGTACACGAGTACCGCGCCTTATTGATCGAAGCTGTCGCAGAATACGATGACACCCTCATGGAAAAATTCTTTGAGGATGAGAACTCCATCACAGAGGATGAGATCCACGCCGCACTTCGGGCTGCCGTTATGGATATGAGTATCATTCCGATGATATGTGGTTCTTCTTTTAAAAATAAAGGAGTACAATTCCTGCTGGATGCGGTTTGCCGCTACCTGCCATCCCCTACAGACAAGGATGACATTATAGGAATTGACCCGAATACCGGAAACGAAATTTCGAGAAAGCCGGATATCAAGGAGCCTTTTGCTGCCCTGGCATTTAAAATTGCGACAGATCCTTTTGTAGGGCGACTTGCATTTTTCAGGGCGTATTCAGGAAAACTGGATGCAGGTTCCTATGTGTTGAATAACCGTTCCGGAAATAAAGAAAGGATTTCCAGGATCTACCAGATGCATTCCAACAAGCAGAATGCTGTGGAATCGATCGCAGCAGGGGACATTGGTGCGGCTGTAGGATTTAAGGATATCAAAACAGGAGATACCCTCTCAGACGAGAAGCACCCGATCGTATTGGAAAGTATGATCTTCCCGGATCCGGTTATCGGTATTGCGGTAGAGCCAAAAACGAAGGCTGATGTCGACAAACTGGGAATGGCACTGGCCAAACTGGCCGAAGAAGATCCAACATTCCAGGTAAAAACAGATGAGGCCTCAGGGCAAACGATCATCTCAGGAATGGGCGAGCTTCACCTCGATATTATCGTAGACCGTCTTAAACGTGAGTTTAAGGTCGACGTAAATCAGGGACAACCTCAGGTAGAATACAAAGAAGCCATCACGCAACAAGCAAAACACCGTGAAGTTTACAAAAAACAAACCGGTGGACGAGGTAAATTTGCAGACATTGTCTTCACTATGGAACCTGTGGGCGAAGAAGAATCAGGCCTGGTTTTCGTAAATGAAATCAAAGGGGGTAACATCCCAAGAGAATATATTCCTTCTGTTGAAAAAGGCTTTAAGGAGGCTATGAAAAACGGACCTCTTGCAGGTTTTGAGATGGATAGTATGAAGATTACCCTTTCGGATGGTTCTTTCCACCCGGTGGATTCGGATTCGCTGTCATTCGAGCTAGCTGCAAAAATGGGGTATAAGGCTGCAGCCAAATCAGCCAGATCCGTGTTGATGGAACCCATTATGAAGCTGGAAGTACTTACGCCGGAAGAAAATATGGGGGATATTGTAGGAGACCTCAACCGAAGAAGGGGACAGGTTAATAACATGGATGACCGTGCTGGTTCCAAAGTGATCAAAGCCGAGGTGCCACTTTCTGAAATGTTTGGATATGTTACAGCGCTGAGAACCTTATCTTCTGGTAGGGCAACCTCTACCATGGAGTTTTCTCACTACGCTGCGACCCCTTCCAACCTGGCAGAGGAAGTAATTAAATTGGCAACAGGTGTAACCGTTTAATGTTGAGAATAAGATGAGTCAGAAAATCAGAATAAAGCTTAAATCTTACGATCATAATCTGGTAGATAAATCTGCAGAAAAAATCGTAAAAACGGTGAAGACCACAGGTGCAGTGGTAACGGGACCAATTCCGCTTCCAACGCACAAACGAATTTTTACAGTATTGCGCTCGCCGCACGTAAATAAGAAATCGAGGGAGCAATTCCAGTTAAGTTCTTACAAACGACTGCTGGATATATACAGCTCTTCCTCCAAGACTATTGATGCCCTGATGAAGCTTGAGCTGCCCAGTGGTGTTGAGGTGGAGATTAAGGTTTAATGAAGAATAAGCCGTTTCGGTATGAGGCGGCAGACATGTCCGGAGCGATTCGCGAAGGAAAAACGGAAACAAAAATGAATTCGGGGTCGAATTGTTTTTGGCCCTGTTTTTTTGTCAGAAAGTGAATAGAAACTGAATTATTAAATATATAAGTATGTCTGGGTTAATTGGAAAGAAAATCGGCATGACCAGCATCTTTGATGACAATGGGAAAAACATTCCCTGTACCGTTATCGAGGCTGGACCATGTATCGTTACCCAAGTCAGAACCGAAGAGGTAGACGGGTATAATGCCCTTCAGCTCGGTTTCGATGACAAGGCAGAAAAACGTGCCAACAAGGCTGAATTAGGCCATGTTAAAAAGGCAGGTACTTCTCCCAAGAAAAAAGTCGTCGAGTTCCGTGATTTTGAAGGAGAGTTTAAATTGGGAGACACCCTTGGTGTAGACATTTTCACAGAAGGGGAATTTGTGGACGTAGCAGCCACCTCAAAAGGGAAAGGATTCCAGGGGGTTGTAAAACGACACGGCTTTGCCGGTGTTGGACAGGCTACTCACGGACAGCACAACCGTTTAAGAGCACCAGGATCTATTGGTGCCGCTTCGTATCCGGCACGGGTCTTCAAGGGAATGAAGATGGGTGGTCGAATGGGAGGTGAAACGGTAAAAGTTCAAAACCTCAGAGTGATAAAAGTAGTTCCGGAAAAAAACCTTCTTGTTGTAAAAGGATGTGTTCCGGGTCATAAGAATGCATACGTAACTATTGAGAAGTAATGAAGGTAGCCGTATTAGACGTTAAAGGAAAAGATACAGGTCGGAAAGCAGATCTCTCTGATGCTGTATATAAGATAGAGCCCAACGATCACGCCATTTATCTTGACGTGAAACAATACCTGGCCCATCAGAGGCAGGGTACGAGCCAGACCAAAGAGCGCGCGGAAATCGTTGGAAGTACTCGTAAGATCAAGAAGCAGAAGGGTACAGGTACCGCACGTGCAGGGAGTATCAAGTCTCCTATCTTCCGTGGTGGTGGCCGCATTTTTGGACCCAGATCCCGGGATTACGGGCAAAAGGTCAATAAAAATGTGAAGCGCCTGGCACGAAAATCTGCTTTGAGTATCAAGCAAAAAGAGAAGGCGATTCTGGTGGTGGAGGACTTCCAATTGGATACTCCAAAAACCAAAGATTTTGTAGACATTTTAAAGTCGCTGGGGATTGAAAACAAAAAGTCCCTCTTCGTCTTGGGCGATTCAAATAATAACGTATATTTGTCGTCGCGCAATTTGAAAGGTTCTGAAGTTATAACCAACTCAGAATTAAGCACTTACAAAATATTGAATGCCAATAATATCGTGCTTCTTGAAGGTGCGCTGGAAGGAATTGAATCAAACTTAAATAAGTAATGACCATGAGGGTATTGATTAAACCGATCATTACGGAGAAAATGACCAGCGACAGTGAACTGTTCAACAGGTATGGTTTCGTTGTTGATCCCAGGGCGAATAAACTGCAGATCAAAGATGCAGTGGAAGAGACTTACGGGGTGTCGGTCAAGAAGGTCCGAACAATGAATTACGGTCCTACCCGAAAGACGCGTTTTACCAAGACAGGTGTTCAGCAAGGCAAAACAAATGCCTATAAGAAAGCCATAGTGGACGTGGAAGAAGGGGACATTATTGATTTTTACAGTAATCTATAAAGACGCGAGATGTCAGTTAGAAAATTAAAACCGATCACTCCCGGGCAGCGTTTTAAAGTAGTAAACGGATTTGACGCGCTTACTGCTGATAAGCCGGAGAAAAGCTTGCTTGCTCCGAAAAAAAGAACGGGAGGTAGAAACAGTCAAGGAAAGATGACTACTCGTCACAGAGGCGGGGGTCACAAAAGAAGGTATCGTATTATCGACTTTAAGCGAGATAAGCAGGATGTAAAGGCTGAAGTGAAGTCTATTCAATACGATCCGAACCGATCGGCTTTCATCGCCCTTGTGGAATATAAGGATGGAGAAAAGCGGTACATCATTGCCCAAAACGGTTTAAAGGTTGGGCAAAAAGTGGTTTCAGGAAGCAAGGTTGCTCCGGAGATTGGAAATGCCATGCCCCTGAGTGATATCCCACTGGGTACCATTATTTCCTGTATTGAACTCCGACCCGGACAGGGGGGTGTATTGGCCAGAAGTGCTGGTACTTTCGCTCAATTGATGGCTCGGGAAGGGAAGTATGCCACTATTAAGTTGCCTTCAGGTGAAACCCGTATGATCCTGGTTAATTGCCGGGCGACAATAGGGGCGGTCTCTAATTCTGACCACCAGCTGATTGTCTCAGGTAAGGCAGGAAGAAGCCGTTGGTTAGGAAGAAGGCCAAGAACACGTCCGGTTGCTATGAACCCTGTTGATCACCCAATGGGAGGTGGAGAAGGGCGAGCCTCAGGAGGACATCCAAGGTCTAAAAACGGTATCCCGGCTAAGGGGTACAGAACCCGTTCCAGGACCAAGGATTCGAATCGATATATAATTGAACGCAGAAAGAAATAAAACGTAAACTATAATGGCACGTTCCTTAAAAAAAGGACCTTACGTTCACTACAGCCTGGACAAGAAAGTTCAGCAAAACATAGAATCCGGTAAGAAGTCCGTAATTAAAACCTGGTCAAGAGCCTCAATGATCACTCCTGATTTTGTAGGCCAGACCATCGCCGTACACAACGGGAAGCAATTTGTTCCTGTATACGTTACGGAAAACATGGTGGGTCATAAGCTGGGTGAGTTTTCCCCAACCCGCTCTTTCCGAGGGCATGCTGGGGCCAAGAACAAAGGCAAAAAGTAAGTAAGCTATGGGAGTACGAAAAAGACAAATGGCCGAAAGGTTTAAGGAGGAGAAGGCACAATTGGCCTTTGCTAAACTTAACAACTGTCCTACTTCACCTCGAAAAATGAGGCTCGTAGCTGATTTGGTTCGTGGCGAAGGTGTGGAAAAAGCATTGGCTATCCTGAGGTTCAACCAGAAGGAAGCTTCCAAAAGATTGGAGAAACTGTTAATGTCTGCTTTGGCCAACTGGCAGGCAAAAAATGAAGATGCTGATATCGAAAGTGCCGATCTCTTTGTAAAGGAAATCACTGTAGACAGTGCACGAATGTTAAAAAGGCTCAGACCTGCACCTCAGGGACGAGCACATAGAATCAGAAAACGTTCCAACCATGTAACCTTGGTTTTAGGAGCAAGAAATAACGCAGAAAGCTAGCGATAAATATGGGACAAAAGACGAATCCAATAGGAAACAGGCTAGGGATCATCCGGGGATGGGAATCGAACTGGTATGGTGGAAACGACTACGGTGACAAACTCGCCGAAGACGACAAGATCAGAAAATATATCCATGCCCGTCTGGCAAAGGCCAGTGTTTCCAGAGTGATTATTGAGCGTACGCTTAAACTTATCACGGTTACCATTACCACTGCCCGCCCAGGGATCATAATTGGTAAAGGAGGCCAGGAAGTGGATAAGCTAAAAGAGGAGCTTAAGAAGATTACGGACAAGGAAGTCCAGATCAATATTTTTGAGATAAAGCGACCTGAGCTGGATGCAAATCTTGTTGCTGCCAGTGTAGCACGTCAGATTGAAAACCGTATTTCATACCGTAGGGCTATCAAGATGGCTATCGCTGCTGCGATGCGAATGAATGCCGAAGGAATTAAGATACAGATTGCCGGACGTTTGAATGGAGCTGAGATGGCTCGTACGGAGTCTTACAAGGATGGAAGGATTCCATTGTCTACCTTCCGCGCCGATATTGATTATGCTTTGGAAGAAGCCCACACCACTTACGGTCGACTTGGGGTCAAGGTTTGGATCATGAAAGGCGAGGTTTATGGTAAGCGTGAACTTTCTCCACTGATAGGAATGTCCAAAGGACAGTCGAAAGGCAAATCCGATGCGAGGAAAAAACGTCGTAGAAAATAAGATTTAAGTAGAAGCAAATGTTACAGCCAAAAAGAACAAAATACCGTAAGGCGCAGAAAGGCCGGATGAAGGGAAATTCCCAGAGGGGAAACCAGCTTTCAAACGGCATGTTCGGAATCAAATCATTGGATTCCAACTTTATCACCTCACGGCAAATAGAGGCAGCTCGTGTGGCAGCGACACGTTACATGAAGCGCCAGGGACAATTGTGGATCAAGATCTTCCCGGATAAGCCCATTACCAAAAAGCCGCTTGAAGTGCGGATGGGTAAAGGTAAAGGAGCACCGGAATATTGGGTGGCCGTGGTAAAACCAGGTCGAGTAATGTTTGAAGTAGGTGGAGTGCCTATGGAAGTGGCCAAGGAAGCCCTCAGACTGGCTGCTCAGAAATTACCGGTGAAAACAAAATTTATCGTAGCTCGGGATTACGAAGCTGCCTAGAAAAGTAATAGGACCATGAAACAGTCTGAAGTAAAGGAAATGTCCGTAGAGGAATTAAAAGAGAAAATCGCTGCTTTTAAAAAGCAACATGCCGACTTAAAGATGGCACATTCTGTGACACCATTGGAAAATCCGCTAATCATTAGAAATGCGAGAAGAAATGTGGCAAGATTGGCAACTGAATTAACAAAAAGGGAAAACCAATAATGGGTTCTGCTTTATGGAAAAAAGAAATTTAAGAAAAGAAAGGATAGGCGTTGTTACCAGCAACAGAATGGAGAAATCCATTGTGGTTTCTGAAGTAAAGCGGGTAAAGCACCCTATGTATGGTAAGTTCGTATTGCGGACAAAGAAATACGTTGCGCACGATGAGCAAAACGATTGTAATATTGGTGATACAGTGCGTATAATGGAAACCCGCCCCTTGAGCAAAACCAAGTGTTGGAGGTTAGTTGAAGTCCTAGAAAGAGCGAAATAAAATGGTACAACAAGAGTCTAGATTAAAAGTTGCGGACAATACGGGGGCAAAAGAAGTTTTGACCATCCGGGTGTTAGGAGGTACTAAAAGAAGGTACGCATCCGTAGGCGACAAGATTGTGGTAACGGTTAAGGAAGCCACGCCAAACGGGAGTATAAAAAAAGGTGCGGTCTCTACAGCAGTAGTCGTTCGGACCAAAAAAGAGGTACGCAGACCAGACGGATCGTATATCCGATTTGATGACAATGCCTGCGTACTGCTAAATCCGACAGGCGAAATGCGCGGAACCCGTGTATTCGGACCTGTTGCCCGGGAATTGCGGGAGAAACAGTTTATGAAGATTGTATCACTGGCCCCTGAGGTACTTTAAAGTATATAAAATGAAACTACGAATCAAAGCAGGAGATACCGTTAGGGTGATAACCGGAGACCACAAAGGTAGCGAAGGTAAAGTACTGCGGGTTGACCGGGAAAAGAACAAAGCCATTGTGGAAAGCGTTAACATGGTTTCCAAACATGAGAAACCCAGCGCTCAAAATCCACAGGGCGGAATAGTGAAGAAAGAAGCACCTATCCATGTGAGCAACCTGGCTCTGATAGATTCAAAGAGCGGGGATACTACCCGGGTAGGATTTGAAATAAGGGATGGAAAGAAAGTAAGATATTCCAAGAAATCCAATGAAGTAATTTAGTTATGGCTTACGTTCCAAGATTAAAGAAAGAATATAAAGAGCGTGTGATCAACACGCTTAAAGAGGAGTTTGGCTACAATAACGTTATGCAGGTTCCCAAACTCAAAAAGATTGTTTTGAGCAGGGGAGTTGGAGCAGCGGTTGCCGATAAGAAACTTATTGATCATGCGGTAGATGAACTAACCATGATCACTGGTCAGAAGGCTGTGGCAACCATATCCAAAAAGGACGTGGCAGCTTTCAAACTTCGTAAGGGAATGCCCATTGGGGCCAAGGTTACCCTGAGAGGAGAGAAGATGTATGAATTTCTCGACAGGCTGGTAACCACAGCGCTTCCCAGGGTAAGGGATTTCCAGGGGATTCGCGCCACTGGTTTTGACGGTCGAGGCAATTACAACCTGGGCGTAACGGAACAAATTATCTTTCCGGAAGTCAATATAGACAAGATCAACCGGATCAGCGGGATGGACATCACTTTTGTGACCTCCGCTAATACGGACAAGGAAGCAAAATCACTTTTATCAGAATTGGGACTTCCCTTCAAAAAGAATTAGTATGGCTAAAGAATCAATGAAAGCCCGTGAACGAAAAAGGGCAAAAATGGTTGCGAAATACGCTGCAAAACGCAAAGCGTTAAAAGAAGCCGGAGATTATGAGGCGCTGCAAAAGCTCCCTAAAAATGCATCTCCCGTTCGTAAGCACAACCGTTGCAAACTTACCGGAAGGCCTAAGGGTTATATGAGGACTTTTGGAATCTCCAGGGTTACTTTCCGGGAAATGGCCAATAAGGGATTGATCCCAGGAGTGAAAAAAGCAAGTTGGTAAACGCATTAAAAAGGAAGAGATGTTAACAGATCCGATAGCAGATTATCTGACCAGAGTACGAAATGCCAGTAAGGCCGGACACAGGGTAGTAGAAATTCCTGGTTCTAACCTCAAAAGAGAAATGACCAAGATCTTATTTGATCAGGGGTACATTCTGAGTTATAAATTTGAGGAAGACAAGGTTCAGGGGACGATTAAGATCGCGCTCAAGTACGACAAGTTTACCAAAGAGCCCGTAATCCGGAATATTAAGCGAATTAGTAAACCTGGTTTGCGTAAATACGCCTCATCAAACGAGATGCCCCGGGTACTGAACGGTCTTGGGATTGCCATTGTGTCTACCTCTCATGGGGTAATGACCAGTAAGCAGGCTACAAATGAAAACGTAGGAGGAGAAGTACTTTGCTACGTTTATTAATACAGGAGTTTTAGAGATCTAAAGAATAGGAAAATGTCAAGAATAGGTAATAACCCGATCAACATCCCTGAAGGAACCCAGGTGGAAGTCAAGGACAATGTGATTACCGTTAAAGGAAAACTGGGGGAACTCAGCCAACAATTCGACGCGGTGGAGATCAAGGTAGAGGACGGACAGATATTTGTTACCCGACCTTCCGATTCCAAGGAACATAAAGCCAAGCATGGTCTTTACCGATCCTTGGTAGACAATATGATCCAGGGAGTGACTAAGGGATGGACCAAAGAACTAGAGCTTGTTGGGGTTGGATATCGTGCCAATAACCAGGGACAGAAACTGGACCTCGCACTGGGCTTTTCTCACAACATAGTTTTAAATCTGGCTCCGGAGGTAAAAGTGGAGACCATTTCCGAAAAAGGAAAAAATCCGATTATAAAATTATCTTCTCACGATAAGCAATTGGTTGGGCAGGTAGCTGCCAAGATCCGATCATTCCGCAAGCCTGAACCTTACAAAGGAAAAGGAATCAAGTTTGTTGGAGAACAATTGAGAAGAAAAGCTGGTAAATCAGCATAATAGCAAGATTATGGGATTGTCAAAAACGCAAAGAAAACTACGGATACGAAGAAGAATCAGAAAGGTATCTACTGGTACGGCTGAGAGGCCCAGGCTATCCGTTTTTAGAAGTAACAAAGAGATCTACGCTCAGGTAATCGATGACACTAATGGTAAAACATTGGTTGCTGCCTCTTCCAGGGATAAGGAATTGAGTGATGCGAAAGGCACTAAATCCGAGATCGCCCATGAAGTAGGTAAAGCCTTAGCCCAGAAAGCTATTAAGGCCGGTATCGAAAAAGTAGCGTTCGACCGTGGCGGTAACCTGTATCATGGAAGAGTTAAATCGTTGGCCGAAGGTGCCCGCGAAGGCGGATTAAAATTTTAATAGTGAGTATGTACGCAAAATATAAAAATGTTGAAACGGTTAAGCCCGGTGGGCTGGAATTAAAGGACCGATTGGTTGGAGTACAACGGGTTACCAAGGTTACCAAAGGTGGTAGAGCCTTTGGATTCTCAGCTATCGTGGTAGTAGGGAATGAAAACGGCGTAGTAGGCCACGGACTTGGTAAATCTAAAGAAGTAGCAACGGCCATTGCAAAAGCTATTGAAGACGCCAAGAAGAATCTGGTCCGGATCCCCCTGAGCAAAGGAACCCTGCCTCACGAACAAAAAGGTAAGTACGGAGGAGCCCGAGTATATATCCAACCCGCTTCCCATGGTACCGGTGTTATTGCTGGTGGCGCTGTGCGGGCAGTACTCGAATCCGTAGGTGTTCACGATGTACTTTCAAAATCACAGGGATCTTCCAACCCCCACAATGTGGTAAAGGCTACTTTTGATGCCCTGCTGCAATTGCGCGATGCCCGAACTGTGGCTAATCAAAGGGGTATTTCTCTTGAAAAAGTCTTTAAAGGTTAATCAGGAACAGGATGGGAAAAATAAGAGTTAAACAGGTAAGAAGCGGTATCAAAAGGCCTCAGAATCAGAAGAGAACACTGGAGGCTCTTGGACTGCGCAGGATTGGACAGGTGGTGGAACATGAAGACACCCCGAACATCCTGGGAATGATCAATAAAGTAAAACATTTGGTTTCCACCGAGGAGGCCTAGAAAAGGAACTGCAAGATGAAATTAAGCAATCTGAAACCAGCCAAAGGGTCGGTGCACAAGGCAGGCAAAACAGTGGGCAGGGGACAAGGTTCCGGAAAAGGAGGAACTGCAACCCGAGGCCACAAAGGAGCTAAGTCTCGTTCTGGGTATTCCAAGAAGATTGGATTTGAAGGGGGCCAGATGCCTTTGCAAAGAAGGGTGCCCAAATTCGGGTTTAAAAATATCAACCGAAAAGAATATCGGGGAATCAACCTGAATGAACTGCAAAACCTGGTAGAAAAAGGAGCTGTAAAAGATTCGGTTTCCCTGGAGGATCTGGTTGCGAACCGGCTTGCGGGCAAAAACGATTTGGTAAAAATACTGGGTGGAGGTGAAGTTAAGGCTTCCCTGAAAGTAAGTGCCCACAAATTCACCGCTTCAGCTAAGGCGGCCATCGAGGCAGCAGGAGGGGAAGCGATAGCCTTGTAAGGATAAAACCTATGAAGAAATTCTTTGAGATAATATCGAATATTTGGAAGATCGAGGAACTCCGCGGACGTATCATAGTTACGCTGGGGTTACTTCTTGTGTACCGTTTTGGTGCCCAGGTGGTCCTTCCGGGTGTTGATACCTCACAACTGGCAGAACTTTCTTCCAATACCGAACAGGGGATCCTGGGAATCCTGAATGCCTTTACAGGTGGAGCGTTCGCAAATGCTTCGGTATTTGCCCTGGGGATTATGCCCTATATCTCGGCTTCCATTGTAGTACAGCTCATGGGTATTGCCGTACCCTATTTACAGAAACTCGATAAGGAAGGAGAAAGCGGCCGTAAAACGAAAAACCAGATAACCCGATGGCTTACCATCGGTATCTGTATTGTTCAGGCACCAGCATACCTGTATGGTCTGGGAGCCCTTGGAGTTCCGGACAGTGCCTTTTTGTTAGGTAAAGGTTTGAACTTCATCATCCCCGCAGTGATCATTCTGGTTACAGGATGTGTGTTTGCGATGTGGCTGGGTGAAAAGATCACGGATAAAGGGATTGGAAACGGGATTTCACTCCTGATCATGATTGGGATTATTGCCACTATGCCCCAGTCCTTTTTACAGGAATTTGTTTCCAGGACCACTAACAATACCGGTGGCTTGATGTTTATGTTGATAGAGGTAATTCTTTGGTTTATCGTTATTCTGGCGAGTGTTTTGCTGGTTATGGCAACGCGAAGAATTCCCGTGCAATATGCCCGAAGAACAGCCTCCGGAGGCTATGAAAAGAATATCGCCGGCTCCAGGCAGTACATCCCATTAAAGCTTAATGCTTCAGGGGTAATGCCTATCATTTTTGCCCAGGCGATCATGTTTGCTCCCGGACTATTGGGCCGGACCTTTAACAACACGGCGGTTGGGCAATGGATGGAAGTTCAGTTCCAGGACATTTTCGGACTGGCGTACAACATATTGTTCGGTTTATTGATCATAATTTTCACATATTTCTATACGGCCATTACGGTACCAACGAACAAGATGGCAGATGATCTTAAAAGAAGTGGCGGGTTTATTCCCGGTATACGTCCCGGAAAAGAAACCGGGGATTTTCTGGATAAGATCATGTCTCTGATCACCTTGCCTGGATCTGTGTTTCTGGCTTTCCTGGCGGTACTGCCTGCAATTGTAGTGAAGCTAATGGATATTCAGGCTGGATGGGCCTTGTTCTACGGAGGTACTTCACTGCTCATTATGGTGGGAGTAGCTATTGATACGGTACAACAGGTAAATTCATACCTGTTGAACAGGCATTATGACGGATTGATGAAAACCGGTAAAAACAGAAAAGTAGCATAGTATGGCAAAACAGGCACCCATAGAACAGGATGGTACCATCATAGAAGCCCTTTCCAATGCAATGTTTCGTGTTGAGTTGGAGAACGGCCATGTGGTTACCGCCCATATCTCGGGTAAAATGAGAATGCATTACATCAAATTGCTGCCAGGGGACAAGGTGAAGCTCGAAATGAGTCCTTATGACCTTACCAAGGCTAGAATAACATACAGATACTAAGCAACACAAGATGAAAGTAAGAGCGTCGATAAAGAAACGAAGTGCCGATTGCAAGATAGTACGCAGAAAAGGCAGGTTATACGTCATTAATAAAAAGAATCCTAGATTCAAACAAAGACAAGGGTAATTATGGCTAGAATTGCAGGGGTTGATATCCCCAAACAAAAAAGAGGCGTAATAGCACTCACCTATATCTACGGAGTTGGGAAGAGCCGTGCCAAGGAGATACTGGGAAAGGCTGAAGTAAAAGAAGATTCCAAAGTATCTGATTGGAATGATGATGAGATCGGACGAATCCGTGAGGCGGTTTCCTTCTATAAAATCGAAGGAGAATTGCGGTCAGACACCCAATTGAATATCAAGCGACTGATGGACATCGGTTGCTATCGGGGTATTCGCCACCGGACTGGTTTGCCGTTGAGAGGACAAAAAACCAAGAATAATTCCAGAACCCGTAAAGGAAAGAGAAAAACAGTAGCTAACAAAAAGAAAGCTACTAAGTAAAAGTAGCACTGCCTGACAGGATCTCGCTGTGATTAGACGAAATCCTTCTGGTAAGACTAAGCGCAATAGTAAATTAATATGGCAAAGACGACAAAATCAGCGAAGAAGCGCAAAGTAATTGTGGAGTCTGTGGGAGAGGCGCATGTGACAGCTTCTTTTAACAACATCATTATTTCTTTGACCAATAAAAAAGGAGATGTCATATCCTGGTCTTCGGCAGGAAAGATGGGATTCAGGGGTTCTAAAAAGAACACGCCTTATGCAGCTCAGGTAGCCGCAGAGGAATGTTCCAAAGTAGCCCATGAAGCCGGCCTGAGGAAGGTTAAGGTATATGTGAAGGGCCCAGGAAACGGAAGGGAATCTGCTATCCGAACCATTCACAATGCCGGTATTGAGGTTACAGAAATCATTGATGTAACCCCTATGCCCCACAATGGCTGCAGACCTCCGAAAAGAAGGCGCGTTTAATATTAGAAATAAATTTCACAATAGGATTTTTCACCGGAGGTGAATAGCGATTATCGAAGGATAAGCCTTAATTCATAATCTCACCTCCTAATTAAAAGAAGATGGCAAGATACACAGGACCAAAAAGTAAGATCGCCCGTAAATTCGGCGAGGCGATTTTCGGAGATGATAAATCTTTCGAAAAAAAGAGTTACCCTCCCGGACAACACGGGAACACCAGACGGCGCGGAAAGAAATCTGAGTACGCGATCCAGTTGATGGAAAAACAAAAAGCCAAGTATACTTACGGTATTCTGGAACGACAATTTCGTAACCTTTTTGCGAAAGCAAACCGAAGCAAAGGGGTAACCGGGGAAGTTCTCCTTCAGTTATGCGAATCACGTCTGGATAATGTAGTATACAGAATGGGGTTATCCAATTCCCGAAGAGGTGCCAGGCAGTTGGTTTCTCACCGGCATATTACCGTTAACGGCGAAGTTGTCAATATCCCTTCTTACTCCCTTAAGGCCGGAGATGTTGTAGGAGTTAGAGAAAAGTCCAAATCCCTGCAGGCTATCGAGGATGCACTGGCTGGAAATAGCAGTGTTTATGAGTGGATTACCTGGAACTCTGAAAAGAAAGAAGGAACATATGTTTCTGTTCCGGAACGCATTCAGATTCCGGAAAATATCAAGGAACAATTAATCGTCGAGTTATACTCTAAATAAAATCATACAATTCCTAATATGGCATTATTAAATTTTCAAAAACCCGATAAAGTAATCATGATCGATTCTTCAGATTTCGAAGGGAAATTCGAATTTCGCCCTTTAGAACCTGGATATGGATTGACTGTCGGGAACGCCCTCAGAAGGGTATTGCTGTCCTCTTTAGAAGGATTTGCAATCACTTCAGTGAGAATAGATAAGGTAGAACACGAATTTTCGGTTATTGAAGGAGTTGTAGAAGATGTTACCGAAATGATCCTCAACCTGAAACAAGTCCGCTTTAAAAGGCAGATAGAAGACGTGAATGAAGAAACGGTTTCTATTTCGGTTAGTGGAAAAGAACAGCTGACCGCCGGGGATTTCCAGAAATTTATTTCCGGATTCCAGGTCTTGAATCCTGACCTGGTGATCTGTAATATGGATCCAAAGGTTAGCATCAATATGGAAATCATAATCGAGAAAGGCCGCGGATATGTACCCGCTGAAGAAAATAAAAAGGCCAATGCCCCTATAGGCAGCATCGCAGTGGATTCCATTTTCACCCCTGTTAAAAATGTAAAGTACAGCATTGAAAACTTCAGGGTTGAGCAGAAAACGGATTACGAAAAGCTGGTTTTTGAAATAGTATCAGATGGTTCTATACACCCAAAAGACGCCCTTACTGAGGCAGCCAAGGTGTTGATCCATCATTTCATGCTCTTTTCAGATGAGCGTATTACGCTGGAGGCCGACGAGATCGCACAGACCGATACGTATGATGAAGAATCACTTCACATGAGGCAGTTGCTAAAAACCAAACTCGTGGATATGGATCTCTCTGTACGAGCCCTTAACTGCCTGAAGGCGGCTGAGGTGGATACCCTGGGAGACCTTGTTTCTTTCAACAAGAACGACCTGATGAAGTTCAGGAACTTCGGTAAGAAATCCTTAACCGAGTTGGAGGAACTGGTAATCAACAAGGGGCTGAACTTTGGAATGGATTTGTCCAAATATAAATTAGATAAGGATTAAACAGGGCTTTAGCATCCCTTTTATCATCCATATAGCATAGAACGATGAGACACGGAAAGAAAGTTAATCACTTAGGAAGAAAAGCGGCACACAGAAAGGCCATGCTCGCCAATATGGCCTGTTCCCTGATCGAACATAAAAGGATCAATACAACAGTGGCCAAGGCTAAGGCATTGAAGCAATTCGTCGAACCGCTTATCACAAAATCAAAAGCTGAGAATAATCAGTCTGCAGAAAAGGGTACACATAACAGACGGGTAGTCTTCAGAAATTTGCGTAATAAATATGCAGTTTCTGAACTTTTCGGAACCGTTTCAGAAAAAGTAGCAGACAGACCAGGAGGGTATACCCGTATTATCAAACTTGGCAACCGTCTTGGAGACAACGCAGAGATGGCTATGATTGAGCTGGTGGATTTCAATGAGCTGTACGAGGCCGGGAAGCCACAGAAGAAGAAAACAACAAGAAGAAGCCGCAGAGGGAAAAAGGCAGCTGCCGCCCCGGCACCTGCAACCGAGACCGTAGCGGATGATTCAGAAGAATAGTATGTTTATAAAATCATTAATATTTTGGAAAGGATAAGCCTAAAAGCTTATCCTTTTTTTATGTTTATTTGTTAAATCAAAATTCAAAGGCGCTATGAAGTATCAAACCAAAAAGAAAGCTCTGCTCTTACTGGCAGACGGCACAATTTTCTATGGTAAGGCGGTTGGGAACCAGGAAGGAACCGCATTTGGTGAAGTGTGTTTCAATACGGGTATGACCGGGTATCAGGAAATATTTACCGATCCCTCTTATTTTGGCCAGCTCATGGTCACAACCAATGCCCATATCGGGAATTACGGCACCAATTCAGAAGAAGTGGAATCAGACTCGGTAAAAATAGCCGGCCTGATCTGCAAGAATTTCAGTTATGAGTATTCCCGTCCCAATGCCGATAAAAGCCTGAAGGAGTTTTTGGACGAAAGCGCACTTTTTGCCATATCTGACGTGGATACTCGTGCCCTGGTAAGCTATATTCGTGAAAACGGCGCCATGAATGCAGTGATCACCACAGATGTTGAGAATATCGACAGCCTTAAAGAACAATTGGAGAAAGTCCCAAGCATGGAAGGCCTGGAGCTGGCCTCCCGGGTATCTTGCAAGGAACCGTATTGTTTTGGGGATCCCAAGTCGCCCTATAAAATAGCTGCACTGGATATCGGTATAAAAAAGAACATCCTTCGCAACCTGGCGCAGCGAGGTGGGTATATCAAGGTGTTCCCATACAATGCCACCTTTGAAGACATGAAAGCCTTTGAACCCAACGGCTATTTTATATCCAATGGACCTGGGGATCCTGAACCACTGCACGAAGCGGTTTCAACCACCAGGCAGATCATGGAAACCAATAAACCCCTGTTTGGGATTTGTCTCGGTCATCAGGTGATTGCCCTGGCAAAGGGTATTTCCACCTATAAAATGTATAACGGTCACCGGGGCATTAACCATCCAGTCTTAAATATCGAAACAGGGAAGGGAGAGATTACCTCACAGAACCATGGTTTTGCAATTAACCGTGAAGAAACGGAAGCTCATCCTGAACTGGTCATTACACACGTACACCTCAATGACAAAACGGTCGCAGGTATGCGGGTAAAAGACAAAAATATATTCAGTGTTCAGTACCACCCGGAGGCCAGTCCGGGGCCGCATGATGCCGCGTATTTGTTTGATCAGTATTTCGAGATGATCGCCGCCAATGTCGATGATGAGGTTGCGGTTTAAGGAATTGTTATCATCACATAAGTAGCTGTAGATAACTACCGGATAACCCCTCACCTTTTGTATCTTTGCCCAGTTGTTTTACACACCAAAACAGGTTTAATAACAACGGGATAAACACCTAAATTTCTAAATAGACAACCTAAAAAATACAATATGAGTATAATACTTGACGTACACGCAAGACAGATCTTAGATTCCCGGGGCAATCCTACCGTAGAGGTTGATGTGGTAACTGACAGTGGAGTCGTTGGGAGAGCAGCCGTTCCTTCAGGGGCATCTACCGGAGAACACGAAGCGGTGGAATTACGGGATGGTGGTTCTGCCTATATGGGCAAAGGAGTTGGCCAGGCAGTTAATAACGTAAATACCGTTATTGCGGAAAATATAAGGGGGAAGATCGTATTTGAGCAAAACCTGATCGACCAAACCATGCTAGAACTCGATGGAACTCCCAATAAGTCTAAATTGGGAGCGAATGCAATCCTTGGGGTTTCACTGGCTGTAGCAAAGGCCGCGGCAAATGAGTTAGGCTTATCACTCTTCCGCTATGTCGGTGGTGTAAGTGCCAACACCTTGCCGGTACCTATGATGAATATTATTAACGGTGGTTCTCATTCAGACGCCCCTATCGCCTTCCAGGAATTTATGGTTATGCCTGTTAAGGCCAAAGATTTTACCCATGCCATGCAAATGGGGACGGAAATATTCC